>Ga0134126_10001233_pt1 | contig 32515 bp, 28 predicted proteins | sample KB31752_FD_96881 | JGI IMG/M metagenome (GOLD analysis project Ga0134126, IMG submission 96881) | Terrestrial soil microbial communities with excess Nitrogen fertilizer from Kellogg Biological Station, Michigan, USA - KB3-175-2 | ecosystem: Environmental > Terrestrial > Soil > Unclassified ...
CACCACTCAATCATACTCAAACAATTTATGAATCAGGCATTGATTCTACCTTGTGGGTTACGGATGGCAGTGTAGCAGGAACCTTTCAGCTTTCAGATACAATTAAAGCTACGGATAACCAGGATGGTATTTTAAATGGAAAATATATTTTTACAGCAATTTCGCCAAAATGCGGTGAAGAAATTTTTATTACAGATGGAACAAAAACAGGCACCAAAATTATAAAAGATATTAATCCGGGAATAGCCGGAAGCATCACAGAGGGTAATACTGCTGTAATACTTTTAAATGGTTACATCTATTTCCCTGCTATCACAGCAGCTTCTGGATGTGAACTTTGGCGGACAGATGGAACAGCCGCTAATACAACAATGGTAAAAGATATTAATCCGGGTACTGGAGATGGAATAACGAGGGATCAAAATTTCGATTTTTATTTACTAGACAATTATTTATATTTTCCGGCAACAACACCATTGGAAGGATATGAACTTTGGAAATCAGATGGGACTTTAGCAAATACAAAACTGGTTATGGATATTAACCCGGGAACCGCAGCCAGCCAGCCATTAAAAACTGAATCAGATAAAATTGTTTTTAAAGGGAATTTATATTTCCTGGCTGTTACATCTTCGCAAGGATGTGAACTTTGGCGCACCAATGGTTCTACGACTTCTATTGTTAAAGACATTGGAGCTAACGCTACCAGCGGTATTGATTCCAATAATTTTTCGATTACGGTTATTGGTTCTAATTTGGTCTTTAATGCTACTACTCCTGCTTATGGCAATGAATATTGGTATTCAACCGATGGGACTTCGGCGAATACAAATATTTTAAAAGATATTACAACCGGTTCAGGCTCTTCAAAATTGCCGCTTAATCTGGCAGATACCAGCAATACAGTTAATAATTATTTTATTTTTTCAGTTCCCTCAGCCACCGGAACCACTGCCGATATTTGGAGAACGGATGGCACGCCTTCCGGCACAATTGATTTGATAAGCAATATTTCAACAGGGACGCTATTGGCTAATTACAGCACTGGCTTTTATGTTTTTAATAAACGTGCTTACTTTTTGATAAATGACAAAGTGCATACGAATACAGCATTGTGGAGCACCGATGGAATAGATGCTACGTCAACACATACCACTTTTTTAAAAGATATGGGCGCGATAGGTTCTGGAAATTTAAACTTTTTGAATGCTGTGGTATTTCCTACCAAGTTTGTTTTTTTCTATCCTACTGATAATACATTCGCAACGTATTCTATGTGGCAATGTGATGGAACCGCGGGGGGAACAACTGCATTTAAAACTTTTGCCGCAAATCCAGATCAGTTAGTTATAGGTGGAGTATTGTATATTTCAGGTGCACCATCTATTTATACTCCTTTTAGTTATGATATCGGTTCCGGATCATTTGGTTATTCACTTTATAATGGTAAATTTTTCTTTTCAGCTTACAGCACTACCGCCGGAGTTGAATTGTGGATCTCAGATGGGACAACCGCGGGAACCAATATGGTTAAAGATATAAACTCAGGCACAGCCGATGGTATAGTTTCATCAGCTTATTCCTATCTATATTCCAAACAAGGATTGTATTTTCCTGCAAATGACGGCACAAATGGAATAGAGCTATGGAAAAGTGATGGAACCAGCGGAGGAACTAATATAGTAAAAGATATAAATCCGAAAGCAGGAGATTCTAACCCGGTTTTGAATTTCTTCCTGATAAATGGAAAAATATTTTTTAATGCCACCGATGGAACTCCGGCTGATGAATCAATTACGGATTTGTATGTAGTTAACGGAGTGTTTTCTACATTGCCGGTTACCTTATTAAATTTCACAGCCACATTACAGAGCAAAGCAGTGCAATTGAACTGGGTAACTTCGTCAGAAATAAACAGTGGTTATTTTGTAATTCAACGAAGCCCCGATGGTATTCATTTTACAAATATAGGCCAGGAAGCCGCTTCCGGTAATAGTTTGATAGAAAAAAAATATGGATATAACGATGAGGATGCTTACCAGGCGGGCTCTGATAAATTATTCTATCGTTTACAAATTGTTGACCTTGATGGGAAATACAAGTATTCTAATGTACTTAGTGTAAAATTAAAAGGAGGCATTACAGAATTAAAAGTGTATCCTAACCCTGTTCATAACCAGTTAGGTATTTTGTTTAATACCAATTCTGCGGGAAGCGCTGACCTTCTTATTACAGATATGAATGGCAAGCGCTTATACCATCAAACAATTAATGGCGGAAACTCTTCGGGCCTTCAAAATATAGACGTTTCTACTTTTGAAAATGGAGCCTATTTTATTCAGTTAATTACAAATGGAGGGGGAAGTAAAACAATAAAATTTGTAAAAGAATAATTATTAATAAAATTCTAAAATACTGCCGGTAAAAGAGATTACCGGCAGTATTTTTTTTTGTAAAAGCCCTTTTGTTTGTAATGTTTCTTAATTTATTTTTTTATTCTGGTGGTAGACTAAGGGAACGTGTTTGCAAATAAATTAATTTGAAATGTAAAATTAGTATCTCATCAAAACAAAAATTAATAACGGTCCGGGACTGTGAGCGCATTCCAGTGTGCCATTTTTGAGTTTAGTTTGACAATAATGAAAACAAAAATCCTTTTTATTTGTCCGTTTACTGTCTATTTCAATTCCTATTTGTTATCAAAATAAGGAATCTCATCATGGCTCTCACTTTCTTTTTGTTCCCAGTAAGCAAGTGTAACTACATGCCCTGCGGGCGTTTTTAAAAGCCTTCCAAAAATGGCATTGATGGGATTGAAAGTATAATCGGTTACCCCCACTGTAAAGGTTTCGGGTAATTTAGGTTCCTCTGTTTCCGGGGGAGGTTCTTCTCCTTCTTTTTTAATAACAGGTTTTGCGATTATTTTAGGCGGAGGCGAAGGAACAACCACCACCGTAAAATTATTGTACTCTAACAACTTTTTTAAGAAGTCAACTCTTACCGGCGAAACTTCTTTTTCTACAATACCACATTTAATTCCGTCAAGATCTTCAAAAAGATGATTTTTATTGATCGCCATAAATAATTAGGTTGAATGTTGAATTATAAATGTTGAATGAAAGTTACATCAGGTTAATGATTGAATATAATCATAAATCCAACTAAATAGCCCTACCAAAATAATGCCTGCCGCACAAATGATCATTCCAAACCTGGTGGAAAGCTGCATCTTTATTTTTTCAATCGGTTCTTCATTTTTATCCATGAACATTGACCGGATTACCCTTAAATAATAATACAATGACACGACCAGGTTTAAGGCGGCTATGATAATAAAAAAATAATTGGCTTTGGCTGCGCCCGCAGTCAACAAAAATAATTTTCCAAAAAATCCTGCCGTTGGTGGAATACCGGCGAGCGAAAATAAAGACAATGCCATTATCCAGGTTAAGAAAGGATTGGTTTTATAAAAGCCTTTGTAATCGCTGATATTTTCTTTTCCGGATTTGGATGAAATGGTTGCTGCCACTGCAAAAGCAGCCAAATTAGAAAAAACGTAAATTAAAATAAAATAAACCACGGAAGTAATTGCCTCCGGCGAATTGCCGCTGATACCCACCAAAATAAAACCTACCTGCGCGATGGAAGAAAAAGCAAGGAACCGTTTTATATTTTGTTGCCGTAGTGCAAATAGATTTCCGGTTATCATGGTGATAATGGATAAAAGCACCACCATATTGTACCATATTTCCTGCATCGGCTGAAACACTTTGTACAGAACGGTGATAAAAATAAAAGCAACCGCGCCTTTGGAAATCACCGATAAAAATGAGGTGGCCGCCATCGGTGAACCTTCATACACATCCGCGGTCCATAAATGAAAAGGAACGATGGACATTTTAAAAGCGAAGGCGGTAAATAAAAACACAAAAGCCAGTACCTGAAAGGGATTGCCTGTTACAACCGCAGGAAGTTCGGCAAAATTAATAGTGCCCGTTGAGCCATAAATTAAGGAAATGCCAAACAATAAAATGCCGGAAGAAAAAGCGGATATCAAAATTAATTTCATCGCGCCTTCGGAAGATATTTTTTTATCCAAATCAAAATTCGCCATAGCAGCAACCGGGATAGTTGCCAGTTCGAGCGATAAAAAAAACATTAAAAAATTGCCGCTTGAAATAAGGAAAAACATACCCAACAAAGCAGACAACATCAGAATAAAAAATTCAGCAAGGTGTTCCGATTTCTTAAACCAATCGGCAAATAATAAAGAAATCAGGTAAATGCCCAGGCTCAAAATACTTTTTTGCGCAGCTATTAATTTGTCTGTGTGATACATGGAACCAAACAGATTTCCTTCATGATTAAAAAAGAAACCTGAAGCAAAATTGATTAATAATAAAACCTGGATAACGTTTAACAAAAAATCATTTCCTGTTGGCTTTCCTAATTTTATAAACAGCAAAATAAAGATGATAATAGATACCACCAGCTCAGGTTTCATCAAAATAATAAATTCTTTCATCCAGCTAATTTTATTATCCTCCGGTAATTTTCTGCATAATTATTTCTGCTGCCGGCCTTATTAAATCATTCAGCCAAAAAGGTGCAGCGCCGATTATTATTATTCCAAAAAGTAAAATAACGGCAGCTAATTTTTCATTCCATGCGGCATCTTTCAAATGGCTGAATGTCTCGTTCATCGGCCCCATTGACACTTTACTTATTGCTCTTAAAATATAGACTGCCGTTACCACAATACTCATACAAGCTAATATGGTTATAATACGATGGAAGGCATCCGGATGTTCCCAGGAACCCATAAACACGGTAACCTCGGCTACAAAACCACTTAAACCAGGTAAACCCAAAGAACAAAATCCAACGATAAATAATACAGTAATAATAAACGGAAGTTTTTTTAGAAGGCCGCTCATTTCACCAATCATTCGCGTGTGTGTGCGTTGATAAATCATCCCGATAACCGCGAAGAAAAGTGCCGTCATTAATCCATGGCTTACCATTTGTATAACGGCACCAGTAAACGCAGTTTTAGTCAACATTCCTATTCCCAATAATACAAACCCACAATGGCTTACGGAAGAATAAGCATTGATGTATTTCAAATCTTTTTGCATCATCGTAACGAAAGCGCCATATAAAATCCCGATCACGGAAAGTACAATAATAATATTCGCATATTCTTTGGCGCCTTCAGGTAAAAGATAAACGGCAACGCGCAAACAGCCATATCCGCCCAGTTTCATTGAGATGCCTGCTAAAATCATAGAACCTGCCGTGGGCGCTGATGAGTGGCCGTCAGGAATCCAGGTGTGAAAGGGAAATAATCCGCTGAATACGCCAAAACCCATGAACAACAATGGGAAACAAATCAATTGAATGTTTACAGGAATATGGGTGGCTGATATTTTCAATAAATCAAAAGTCCTTTCCGTGCCCGTAAAATAAAGCCCGAGCATTCCTACCAAAACCAAAGCGGACCCAGCCATTAACATCAAAGCAAGTTTGTTGGCGCTGTATTCTTTTTTACCACTTCCCCAGATACCGATTAATAAATATTTAGGAATGACCGCGATTTCCAAAAAGAAAAAAAGCATGAAAAGATCCAGCGAAATAAAAAATCCATACGCACCAACTGCCAATAAATGGAGAAGGAAATAAAATTCTTTAGTCATTTTTTCTATATTCCACGAAACCAAAACTCCCGCAAGAACCACAAAAGAAGTCAACAGCACCATCGCCACCGATATACCATCCACGCCTACATGAAAACCGATGTGCAAAGCAGGAAACCATTCATAATTTTGTTGAAACAACATTTGCGATGTATTGCCTGCTGCCACGTCATTTCGATAGTAAACAAACAAAAAAAGACAAATGATAACCTGGATAGAAGCGCCAATAAAAGAAACCCACTTTACCTGTTGTTGATTGCGCACCAATAAAACGGCAATCGCGGTAATCAACGGAACCAATATGAGTAATGATAAATTCATTCTTCTTTTTACATTATTTTATTTCCACCAATAAATAAATAATACCGCCATCAACACTGTCGCGAGTAAAAAATACACTGCGTATTGTTGCACTTTACCTGATTGTATCCTTTTTATTTTTGAAGAAAAGATTTCGGTTGTGTTTCCGGTCGCGTTAACCAAACTATTCACCACATTTTTGTCAAACCAGGCTGCTGGTTTTCCTATCAAATTGAAAATAATTTTTTTAGTAATGAATAAATAGATCTCATCAAAATAAAATTTATGCAAAGCGGCTTCATAAAATCCGCCAAATGATGCAGCTATTTTATCAGGGATTTGATTTTCTTTTTTATACATTTTCATAGCAATGAAAATTCCAACGAGCCCAAACAAAACCGGGAGAATAGAAAACTGCCAATGGAATACAGATTCCAATGGTTTTCCATCGGAAGTAACAAAATTCCCAAAAGGAATAAACCCTGCGAAAACCGCGCCTATGGCTAATAATATCAAAGGCAGGATCATGACAAATCCGCCCTCGCCACGCGACTTTACAGAAGATGAAGGTGCCTTGTTCCAGAAAATATTGAAATATAAACGAAACATATAAAAAGCGGTAAGCCCTGAAGTGAACAAACCGATCCAATAAATCACCTGGTTATTTTGCGAAGCGGCCAGCAATATTTCTTCTTTACTAAAAAATCCCGCGAAAGGCGGGATGCCTGAAATAGCGAGGCAAGCAACTAAGAAAGTAATGTGGGTGATGGGCAAATATTTTCTTAAACCTCCCATATCTTTCATTTCGTTGCTATGGATAAAATGAATAACCGAGCCCGCGCAAAGAAAAAGTAATCCCTTAAACATAGCGTGAGTAAACAAATGAAACATAGCAGCCGTATAGCCTAAACCCGCTTCCCCTCCATATTTAGCCACGCCTAATGCAAACATCATATACCCGATTTGGGAAATAGTTGAAAACGCCAATACTCTTTTTATATCGGTTTGTGCGCAGGCAATAATTGCTGCGAACAGAGCGGTGATGGCTCCTACATAAGCGACTAATTCAAGCGCGTGGGGAGTTGACAAAGCAAAAACCGGGAATAATCTTGCCACCAAATAAACACCAGCTACTACCATCGTAGCAGCATGTATTAAGGCTGAAACCGGCGTAGGGCCTTCCATTGCGTCGGGCAACCAAATATGAAACGGAAGCATTGCGCTTTTTCCTGCGCCGCCCATAAATACTAAAACCATTCCCCATGTCAAAGCAGAAATACCAAGAAACGAGGAAGTAACCGCCATATTAAATTCAGTCGAGCCAGGAGAAGTTAACCTTTCAATCAATGTATTAAAATCTAACGTTCTTGCATAAAAAGAAAGTATCAGAATACCTATCAGGAAACCAAGGTCTGCAAAGCGGGTTACGATGAATGCTTTCTTACAAGCCGCTACAGCGCTGGGTTTTTCATAATAAAACCCGATAAGCAGAAAAGACGAAATACCAACAAGTTCCCAGAAAATATATATCTGGAAAATGTTGGAAGACATTACCAAACCCAACATGGAAAAAGTAAATAAACCGAGAAAAGAATAATAAGTTGAAAATCTTTCTTCGCCTTTCATGTAGCCCAAACTATAAATATGAACCATCAAAGAAATGAACGTGATCACCACCAGCATCATGAGACTTATGGGATCAATCAACGCGCCCATTTTGATTGAAACGCCTTCGCTGAATTGTAACCATGTATATTGAAATGGAATTAATTTCTGATAAACTCCGTCTGCTTTTCCAAATTCAAAAAAATAACCATAAGCGACGTATAAAGCCAGCAGAGCGGATATCAGCAATAATAAAGTGCCGATAATTCCCGTCCCGCGTTTGGCGGGATTGAAATATTTTCCAAATAATCCCAGTATTACAAATCCTGCAAGAGGAAGTAAAGGAATCAGCAGCAAATAAGTTTCATTAAGCATTTTGTGCCCAGTCAGTTTTTATAAATTAATATTTCATCTCTTCTGCTTTTTCCACATCAATTGAGTGATGGCTTCTATACAAATTAATAATGATGGCAATCGCAACAGCTGCCTCAGCGGCTGCAATGGCAATTACAAAAATTGCAAAAAATAATCCATCTAATTTATCCGCCCATAAATATTTGTTGAATGCGATAAAATTAAGGTTCACACTATTCAAAACCAATTCCACACTCATTAAAATCGTGATTAAATTTCTCCTGCTAAAAAATCCATAGATTCCAATAAAAAACAGCGCTGTACTGATAAATAAAATATGGTATAAGCCAGGTTGTAACATATTTATGGTTTTATTTTTGCAACTTCTTTTTCACATATTCAATATTCACTTCCTCATCTAAAAAGCTTAATCTTTTAAATTAAAAATCTCTTTTTTTTGTTCGTTTACTGTGGCTTTCACACTTCTCATCGCAATCACAATACAACCAACCAGTGCTGCGAGCAACAACATACTTACGGCTTCAAAAGGCAAAGCAAACCCACCTTCATTTACACTTAACATCCTATCTCCTATATTTTCAACAGTTGGAGAAACGGAAGAGGTAGTGGATGAAGAAAATGTATATTGAAATATTTGCACCATCACCAAAGCAAAGCCGCAAAAAGCAGCAAGGGCAGAAAATAACTGCCTTTTGATTTTTTGTTTTGGCATTTTATCGCCAGCTTGCTGTGTTAAAAAAATAGAGAAGATGATCAGAACGGTAATGCCACCAACATAGACTACAATTTGCACTGCTGCGATAAACTGGAATTGCATCCAGAAATACAATCCTGCAATTCCTATCAAAGTAAATAATAAAAAGATGGCTGCCCTGAATATTTGCCTTGTAGTAACTGCCATCAGTGCACTTACTAAAGTAAAAATTCCAAGCAGGTAAAAAATGATGGTTGATCCGTCCATTATTCTACGCCCTCCATAATTTTAGATCCGGGGTTATTTAATATTTTGGTTAATTCACTTCTGTCAAACACGCTATGTTCAAAGGTTTGCGCCATTTTAATGGCATCTGACGGACATGCAACAATACATAAATTACACATCGTACACAATTCAAGATGATAGACTAATTTATCAATCGCTTTTTTCTTTTTGCCATCGGGCGTAAGATTAAATTGGGTAATTACTTTCAAACTTCCATTGGGGCATGCCAGTTCACAAGCCGTACAACCGGTGCACCGGTGCTCATTATTTTCATTGTGCGGCATTACTACTTCGCCTTTAAATCTTTCAGGCAAATTCAAAGTTTCCCTGTTGTCAGGATATTGTTGTGTGATAATTTCTTTGTGATGCGTAAAATAATAGAATGTACGCCTCATGCCGGTTGCAAGAGATTTTAGAGCGCCAAAAACTTCTTTTATGTATTTAATTAGATACATTTTCTTTTCAGTTTAAAAATACCATCCTCCAATTGCCATGGCGGTTACTAACAAGATATTGAACATACTTATTGGCAACAAATATTTCCATTCCAAATTTAATAACTGGTCAATACGCAATCTTGGAAACGTCCACCGGAACCACATTATCAGGAAAATTAAGAAAAAAGTTTTTCCGAAAAACCAAATACTGGAAGGAATAAAATCCATCACATGATTAAAGCCCTGCCAGGCCCCGATATGAAATGGCATCCATCCACCGAGAAATAAAGTAGCGCCAATCGCACAAACAATAAACACATTTACATATTCTGCTAAAAAAAACAAAGCGAATTTCATCCCTGAATATTCAGTGTGAAAACCTGCTGTTAATTCAGATTCCGCTTCTGCCAAATCGAATGGAGCGCGATTGGTTTCTGCTGTCACGGCAATAATAAAAATGACAAAAGCGATAATAACCGGAATGTGGCCTTTAAAAATCCACCAGCCATCCGATTGCGATTGAATAATTTTATTGATGTTCAAAGTGCCTGTTAATACGATAACAGAGAGAATCGACAAGCCTGCGGATAATTCATAACTCACTATCTGGGCTCCTGCACGCATCGCACCCATCAAAGAATATTTGTTGTTGCTCGACCAACCGGCAATCAAAACACTGATAACTGAAACAGAAGAAAGTGCGGTTACATATAACACGCCGATATTCATGTCCCACATTTGAAAATCTTTTGCAAAAGCGATTGGCGCCATTAGCAACATCGCAACAATGATAGCAATATATGGCGCGAGGTTAAATAAAAATTTATCAGATTTTGAAGGCGTTAAACCCTCTTTTACCAACAATTTTAAAGTATCGGCAAAGGATTGCAACATTCCTTTCGGGCCCACACGGTTTGGCCCTAAACGTATTTGCATCCACGCAGAAACCTTTCTTTCCATGATCACCAAAACCAATCCCAATACAGCAAACAAAGAAATAACGCAGATTCCTATTATCACCATTTCAATAATAGTAACCCATGTAGGATTGAATTTTTGACTCAACCAAATGTTTACAGAATTTGCTATGTTATTAAAACTCCACATTTATTTTTTGTTCTTTTTTAAATCCCAAATCCTAAATCTCCAAATCCTAAATCCCAATTCGCCTACCTGTCGATATCCGGAATTACCAAATCCAATGTTCCCATTATCGCTACCAAATCAGCCAGCTTGTTTCCGCGCGCCATATGATCCAAGGCAGAAAGATTCGAGAACCCCGGCGAGCGGAATTTAATACGGTAAGGCGTGGAGCCACCTTCGCTCACAATATAAACTCCTAATTCCCCACGTGCTGTTTCTACTCTTGTATAAAATTCCCCTTTGGGTAATTTTAAAACCGCCTTAGTTTTTGCCTGGAAATCACCTTCGGGAATATTATCAATCAATTGTTCGATAATTTTTATGGATTCCTGCATTTCGCGAATGCGCACCATATATCTTGCTAACGAATCGCCACCGGTTTCCAGTATTTCATCAAAAGAAAGTTTATCATAAACTTCGTAAGGATATAATTTTCTGATATCGCAATTTACACCGCTGCCACGAGCTGTCGGGCCACTGCATCCATACGAAACCGCATCTTCTGCTGATAAATACCCGACACCTTTCATCCGGTTTTGAAAAATAATATTGTCCGTTAATAACTCGGCATATTCATTAATTTTCTGTTTATATAAAACTATAAAATCCTTTACTCTGTTTTGAAAATTAGGGTGGATATCAGCCATCACGCCGCCGGGAACCATGTAATTCATAGTTAACCTGGCACCGCAAGTTTCTTCCATAATATCATTGATCGTTTCACGTTCCCTGAAAGCATGAAAGAACGGAGTGAACGCGCCGAGGTCCATTGCTATCGCACCCCACCAAAGTTCATGTGATGCAATCCTGGTCAATTCATCCATCAATACACGAATCACCTGCGCCCTTTCAGGAATTTCAACTTGTAAACCTTTTTCAACACACATAGCGCAGGCATGATTATTAATATGAGCAGACAAATAATCCATACGGCTGGTAACGTAAATGAATTGGCGGTACGTAAGGCTTTCACACATTTTTTCAATGGAGCGGTGAATGTAACCCAAATGCGGTTCTACTTTTTTAATGGTTTCGCCATTCAGCGTAACGACTAAATGCAAAACGCCGTGCGTAGCAGGATGCTGTGGGCCGATATTAATCGTTATATCGCCTTCTTCTCCAAAGCCAGGGTTTCCATCACTTACATTTATTATTTCGGTCTCGCTATAAATCATTTTTTTATTATCTCTTCAATCAGGGAATTTATAATTTGATCATATTTATTGGGTCTTCAAAATCTTTTCTCATTGGATTTTTTCCTTCCCAGCCGTCAGGAAGAATGAGTAAACGCAAATCGGGATGGTTTAAAAAATTCACTCCAAACATTTCATACACTTCCCTTTCATGAAAATCTGCTGTGCGCCATATTTTACTTACAGATTCTATTTCCGGATTATCCCTGTCGAGTTTTATTTTCACCACCATGTTATGCCTGAATTTTGTAGAGGAAAAATGATAAACCATGGTGAGGTGCGTATTCCAATCAATGCAGGTAAGGCAAAAAAGATAATCAAAAAACAACGTTTCGTCATTTCGTAAATTCTTTGCGAAAGCCAACCATTCGCCTGCTTCAACATTTGCATTCATCCATTCTCCTCCTTCTTCAAAAGTTGCAGAAGGCAAAAATTCTCTGATCTTTATTTTTAATTCTTCATCCGACATTCAATAATTATTTATCCGGTTTGGGAACTTTAATCTGTTCTCTTGTTAAACCGCTTTTTATTTTTTGTTGAAGCGAAAGCAACGCATTTAATAAAGCTTCCGGGCGCGGCGGGCAACCAGCCACATATACATCTACCGGAATCACATGGTCAGCTCCTTTTACCACAGAATAAGTGTTATAAAAAAAAGGGCCGCCGCTGATGGCACAAGCGCCCATTGCGATCACATATTTTGGATCAGCCATTTGATCATACAATCTTTTTAAAACAGGTGCCATTTTATTTACAATAGTTCCGGCAATAATAATTACATCGGCCTGGCGTGGGGAGGCCCTGGCTACTTCAAAACCAAAGCGGGAGAAATCATATTTGGCAGCGGCTACCGACATCATTTCTATGCCGCAGCAACTGGTAGCAAAAGTTAAAGGCCATAGCGAATTGGAACGCGCCCAGTTGATAATTTCATCCAGCTTGCTTAATACAATTCCGCCACCGGGTGTTTCATGTATCTGCCCCGGAAATACTTTTTTTTCTGTGTGTGAATCTACATCCATTTTAAAGCGCCTTTTTTATGCGCGTATAAAAATCCGGTGAACAATATAAAAAAGAAAACTATAATTTCAATCAAAGCAAACCAACCTGTATGTTTGGCAACAACCGCCCAGGGATAAAGAAAAACCAATTCTACATCAAAAATTAAAAATACCAGTGCAAATAAATAATAGCCAACGTTTAATTGAACTTGGGTTTTGCCTTTTGTTGGAATCCCGCTTTCATAGGGTTCTCCTTTTTGCGGATTAGCGGTTGATTTTGTAAAAATTTTAGAGACAAGAATAGCTCCTGAGGAAAAAGCCAGTGCGGCTAAAATCAAGACAACCATTGACGTAGCTCCCATGAGAAATTTTTGTAGATAGTGTAAAAATAATAAACAAACTGTTTACCGGCAATCAATAAACAACCATATTTTTAGAATTGAAAATTAAGCAAATTTGTTGGTTTACTGTAATTGATAAAATATAAAAAAATAACAAAAAAATTATCTAATTTGGTTGATAAATAAATGTAGGGCTAACCTGCTGAATCTTTATAATTTTATATAATTTGCATTTTCATCAAAATTAATTTTTTATGCAGGAGAAAAAGTGTGTGCTTGTTTGTGATGATGATAGTTCCATTCTTGATGCCTGCAGATTGGTTCTGAGCATGCATTACCATGTTGAAACCGCAACAACCTGTGAAAATATTGTTCAAGAAATCAGGAGAATAAAACCCGGGATTATTTTAATGGATGTGCTGATTCCGGGAGGTGGGGAAAAAGCGGTGAATCTAATTCATCAAACAGAAGGAATTAAGGAAATTCCGATCATTCTGTTTTCTGCAGTTCACAATATCAAGGAAATCAATAAACGGATAAAAGCTACTGCGATCCTTGAAAAACCATTCGATATAAATACTTTGCTAAAAACTATAAAAGATAATATTATATAAATAGTAAGTCTTCTTTAAAACAAAAGAAAGTGATATACATAACTCAGCTTATTTATTTAAAAGAAGGGCAGCAAAATATTTTTCATCAATTTGAAGATGTTGCAATGCCGATTATTCAAAAATATAACGGAAAACTTCTACTAAGAGTAAGGCCTGAAAATACATCAGTTATTGAAGCCAACGTTGAATCTCCTTACGAAATTCATTTGGTGGAATTTGAAACAGAAAATGATTTTAAAAATTTTATGCAGGACGAAGAACGAAAACAATTTATACACTTAAAAAATCAATCTATAAAAAAAGTAACATTGATAAAAGGAATTAAAATCTGAGTTTTAAATAAATTATTTGAACTTTTATAACTTGCGTAAATATTCTAACTGATCAAAAAATCTAATAAAAAAATGGCCAATTATTTAATTGAAATACCTCATTCTGAAAATACATTTGAATGCAAACAAGTGATTAAATTATTTGTAGAATCGGGCTCACATTTATTAGCAAATGCACAATGGGGCTGCAAATCCGGCGTGCATAAATCCTGGTTCATTAGTGATTTTAACAGCAAAGAAGAAGCGATGCAAATTGTCCCTCCTTTTTTGCGGCATACTGCTAATATTATTGAATTGGTAACCTTTACCAAAGATGATATTGCCCAATTTGCTAACAACCCGCCAAATGAATAAACCTTTTCCAGGTAGTAAACGGACAAAAAAGCTGTTTTTCTTTTTTCTTATCGGCAAAGGAAAATTATTAATTCAAAAAGAAAAAATTACTATCCGTTATTTAGAATAATTCTTGTTTTTCGTTACTTAGTGTAATCATGGCCGTTATGTTGAGAAAAAAGGGATTATATATGGGAGTTGCAAAAAATAAAAATTTTAGTTTCATTTTGAAAGTTAAAAGCACTATCGTTTCAAAATAGAAATCAGCATTATTTATTGTTTTACTGCCCTCAAAAAAAATAAACCGGAATTTCTTATTTCTGCACATCGAAAATAATGCTGGTACTTCCGGCATCGCCATTAGCAGAAATGCCCTGTACTTCTACCAGATATTTCCCCGGGATATCTCCTGTATAAAAAGAAATTTTCCCTTTGCCATTTGCATCTGTGTTGACATCGGGCGACCAATATAAAACATCCCTGAAATCAGGTATCCTGCTTTGTATTGCCTTTTCGTTTGAATAATCGGGAGAATAAAAAATTCTTTGTTTTTGCAAACCATCATAATCTAATATGACATCATGAGGGTTCAAAGAATAACCGGGTAAATCGCCTTTATAAGTCGTAAAGCTTGCTATTCCATCCGCAACGATAGGCCCCCATATATACCTGGAAGCAACTATTTCCAACTTTTGTACTTTCAACGGATCGTAGGCAATAATTTTATTTATGTCAAAAACAGGAACGCCGTCCAACAAGACCAGTGGGTCATTATCAAACATTCTTTGCGAAGGCTGCTGATTAAGCAACGCATATCCGGGTGCATTAAAAGTTTTGATATGATAATTTTTATCTCGGCGGCTAACGTTTAATTCCAAAACATATTCACGCAAAACTTCTTCCATAGTAGTAAACCGTGTATAATTATCAAGCAGATAAGTAGTGTATGGCTTATAATAAAATGGAAGTGTATCGATTGAAATGGCTGCCAGTTTCTGCATTTCGCCTGAATGGTAGGCATTGGAAATTTCCATATGTAGGTTTTCGTCTTCCAGGTTTTCCCGGTTATTTTCAGAAACAGTTAACGCAGGAAGGGAAACATTAGAGAATTCCTCAGAAAAAGGTGAAAATATCTGTAAGTGATAAATACTGTCTTTCTTAGTATCTGTTTGCAAAACAATCTGGCTGGGGCCATAAAAATCTTTCATTTCAAAATGCACGATGCCATCTACATTACTTTTGCAGCCATATAATTGAACCCTTCTGCCCGGAACTGAAAGATAAACTACAACACCTTGCACGGGTTTACCGGTTGCTTCATTAGTTATTTTTCCGGTAATAATGTGGCTTTGGTTTTCCGGAATATAAGCAAAAGAAGCCGGCTGGTTGAAAATATTATCCCAGTTGAATGCGCGCCAACCCTGCGTTAGCAAAAGGTTATCCAATGCTTCGTTGGTAGCCGCATTTTCATTTTTAAAATAATATTCGGGATCTTCGATGAACCCCTTTAAGTCAGAGGCTAACCACAGATAAGTAAAAATATTCCCTTCCTGTGGCTGATGCAATCCATCTAGCCGGTAAACCGATGCCGATAAATTTCCTTGCAATAATTTTTCTACCTGGTTAGAAGTTGCTATTTCAATATTAACCTGGTTTCGTTTAGTATACGTTTGTTTGTCAGTTTTGGCATTGATTACTAATTTATTTTGCGGGCGCTTGAAAAAAAGCCTTTCACAAAGTGGCTGCCGGTTTTCATTAAATAAAGTGATTTCTGCAATTCCATCTTTAAATACATTTTTATTGATGGAGAAAATGGCATTCCCATTATTTAATTGCAATGATTGCGAAAAATCAATACTCCTGTTTGTTTCTGCTATTATGTACAGTCCATTTGAGGATTGCCCGGCAGAAGTTACGGTAATATTAAGAGAGCTACCGGCATCAGCAACATGCATAACATAACCCTTATCAAAAGCAGTGGGTAAAGCTTTTGTGATCTTAGTACTATCTTTTAAGGAAATTATGGCTTTATAATCTTTTCCAGCCTCAGGCGTAAAATAGAGGTTTCCCATTCCATATTTTGTGGTTTGAAAATGAGCAATTGTATCATTACTTTGATCCACAATCAAACCATCTGCGTCTACGCCTTTTCCTGAATTATCATTAACCTTAAAAGCAACAAGGCTTTTCAGGCCATTTACAAGATTGCCACCTTCCGGAAAAAACTGCGCAAAATACTTAGGAGGCCTGTTCACTATCGATGGGTCTAAATTCTTAGTGGTATTTACGATAGTAACCGCTTTTCTGAAAAAATGAATAACAGAATCATTCTTCATCCAGTTTGTATATGCCCTTATTTCGTAATTGCCTGATGCCATGGAAGTGGGAAGAATAAATGAGCCGCTACCATTTCCATTTACTATATTAATTTTTGCCTGCAATACCGGGTCTTGTGATGAATTTAAAAGTTCTACATACGCGACTTTACTTAATGAAAGCGGTTCATTGTTTTTTGCGTCTTCTATATAAGCTTTGAACCATAAAATATCGCCACATAAATAATAAGAACGGTCGGTATGCAGGTAAATTTTTTCTTCAAGGTGTTGCTGGTTATAACTTACTATACTGCTTACTATATTATCCAGTGTATTTGTTTGAGCTGATAAAGATTCCCCTGCCAGTAAACAAACAAATAAGGAGAAAAATAATTTTAATTTTTTTTTGAAATCGAGAAATTTCATTTTATAATTTTTTAAGGCCAAAAACTTGGTTTTTCAGTAGTGCCATTAAGTGTGCAATCCACGCAAGGGCCCTCTGATGCATAATATCCTAAAACAATAATTCCATTTAAATGTTCTTTTATCGGAACAAACCCTTGCACACCAAAATAAAAGTGCATACTATCTTTGATTGTTGGCACTTCAATGTAATCACAATTGCCCTTTTGGTTCCAATCAGCAGGCATAGAAGCGTTGCTTATAAAAAATCGGGCTTGCTGGCTGCTTCCCGCGCCAATGTAGCCAATCACGGGTTCGGTTGTATCACTTAAGCAATGAATATTTCCACCTACCTGGTTGGGTTGTGTCCCAAATATTGACCCCACATTTTCGGTATTCCCTTTCATGGCGTTCCAGTAATTGTATGCATTTGAATCAAGTGCATATTGGGTCACGAGGGTGCTATACAAAACGCTTAACCGCTTATCCTGAAATGGTATCAATGTGAGTGGCGCTTCATGAATTACATCATCATTTAATTTTGCTGAAGAACCTAAATAAATATTATTTGAATTATGAGTTTGGTAACAAACATAAACCTGAGATACTCGCGGAGTAACAGTTGTATCAGGATTGTATTGAACTTCAGAATTATAATCTGTATGAAATTCCCAGGTTTCTGTATAATCCCAACGGTAAAAAGTAGTTCGATTAGTTGGGTCATGCGTATTCACAAAAACCTGTACATCGCTGCCATTAAATTTCCAGCCAAGGTTATCAATTGGAGGGGATGTTTTGCATTCAATAAAATCAGAAACGTACTGTTTATTGTCTGCTGTAGTAATATGCACCCTGTATTTATTGGAGCTGTCTAAGTTATAGCTGGCGCTATAGTTGCCTCCCCCGATTTCATACAACGGATAGGAGCCGTTCTGATTATCTTCAATGACAACTTGTGCTCCTGTTTCATTGATATCTGAAGCAGTATCCCCTTTTGTAATGCTCCTTGTGCGGCTCAATTTAATATTAGTAGGCACACCATTTGTGTTGATGTACCCTTCAACTACGAGATAATGAGCACTGGAAAATTTTACAGGCGGGTCGTATGGGACTTTGCAACTTTTAATAAATATAGTTGTGAAAAGGCCAGCCAGTAAAATAAGGGAAAAATTTAAGATTCTTTTTTTCATTTAATATGTTTATAGCCAGAATGCCGGGTTAATCTGCTTAGAATAAAAAATGCCTAACGGCCGTGGTTTCTTCTTTTGGAAACGCCTTCCTCCGAAAAAATTCAAAAAATATTTTGATGTCATTTTTAAAATCGAATATTATAGGTTATAAATGGAATTGCAGTTCCAAAAATGGATAATTTATATCCGTGGATAGCACCATTTTCAGAAATAAAATAAACGGAGTATGCATTTTTCCTGCCTGTTAAATTATATACGCCCAATGTCCAAGAGTTGTGAGTAAATTGATGAACCTTATGATTTCCCTCCAGGCTCAGGGATAAATCTGTCCTAAAATAATCAGGAATTCGGTAAGCATTTCTATCAGAATATAAAACCCTTACAGAACCGGCATAGTCATATTCAGCAATTGGTAAAGTGATAGGGCGGCCAGTGCTGTAAGTTGCATTTAAAGAAATACTAAAGCGGTGAGTAAACCGATAATTTCCAGAGAAGCTTGCATTATGAGGCTGGTCAAAGTTGCTTGGATATTGGCCGCCATTATTTATTTTTTCCGCGGCATATGGGTCATCCTGTTGCAACAACGAGCGTGAATACGTATAAGTAAGCCAGCCATTGATCTTTCCGGTCGATTTTTTCAGAAGAAATTCAACCCCATAAGCTGTTCCCTTTGTGTTAATCACATCCGTTTCAATATGATGATTCATTACTAGCACAGCTCCGCTTTTGTAATCCAAATAATTTGTAAACCATTTGTAATAAACCTCAACTGAAGTTTCTATCGTATTGTTTTTTAAATTTTTGTATAATCCGAGTGCTACCTGTGTTCCCAATTGTGGCTTAATATTGGGGTCACTTAATTTCCAAACATCCGTTGGAGAAATTGTAGTCGTATTAGTAAGTAGATGAATGTACTGCCTTAAACTATTTGCAGAGGCTTTTATAGATGTGTTATCTGAAAAAGAATACCTCGCAGAAAACCTAAACTCCGGCCCCATATAGGTTTTAATAATTTTTCCTGAAGGATAATAATTTGTAGCCGTTACATTATTCAAATCTATGGGCAATCCTGGTGCATAAGAATTTACATGTTTCGGCCCCAAATAATTAAACATTGAATACCTGATGCCTCCTTCGAGTGAAAAATCATTCGATACATTGAAATGATCAGATAAGTATAAAGCACTTTCTAGTGCATGCTCAGGTTCCAGGGTGTCTGGAACGACCAATGAATTTTTAGAGAGTTGGCCTATTTCACCGGAATGCACATCATAAAGAAGGCTGTTAAGGCCAAAACTTAATGTATGCTTATTATTTAAAAAATAACTAAAATCTGTATTGAATTTATATTGATTGATTTTAAATCCAAGATTATACCCATTTAAAGAATCTCCGCTAAAAGCTACTTTGTAGTCATAGTGGTCAATACCAGCTGTAAAAACTCCGTAAAACTGGTTATTGAAAATATGTTTCCAGTTTATGTTCGCATTCTTATTGTGGTACTGGTAAGTGGTATCACTATTCAGGTTAAATTTATCGCCGCTGATATAGCCATTTACATAAACGTTGTTTTTGCTGTTGATCTTTTGGTTGATATGAATGGTTCCATCCTGGAAAGCAGCATGGCTTTTATTGTAATCTTTGGGCAACAATTTGAAAAGCCAATCTGAATAAGTCGTTCGTGCTCCTAAAACAAAAGTAGTTTTGTTTTTAACTATTGGCCCTTCGAGTGTAAACTTACTGGTAAGCGGGCCAATACCTGCTGACCCGGATATTTTTTTATCATTGCCATCCAGGGAAGTAATATCAAGTACAGATGAAATTCTTCCTCCATATTTTGCGGGAATACTACTCTTATATAATGTAACGTCTTTAATTACATCGGGATCAAAAGCTGAAAAGAAACCAAAGAGATGCGATGGGTTATAAATATTTGCGCCATTAAAAAGGATAAGGTTTTGGTCGGTGGCTCCTCCCCTCACATTTAATCCTGTACTGGCTTCACCTACTGACTTTACACCTGGCAAAGTTAGAACGGCCCTTAATACATCTACTTCTCCCATCACCGCCGGTATTTGTTTTATTGCTGCCATCGAAAGATTGTCCATACCCATAGTAGTACTGCGTACATTTTTTTCTTTGCCAGCTTCAACCAATACTTCTTTAAGCCGGAAAACTTTTTCATCAAGGTCAATATTAAAATTTCCATCTGAATAAAGCATCACCTGCCTCCTGGTGTCAAACATTCCCGGAGCAATAATATTTAAAATATAGCGGCCTGCCGGTAGAATAATTGAATAATATCCAAACTGGTCAGTCCTTACCTGCATTGAAGGATGGTCAAGGTATATCAATGCACCGGAAACAGACTCGCCTGTTTGTGCATCTCGAACGTAACCTGCAATATTTACTTTTCCTTTGGGTGTACCATTTCTTTTTATCCCAATGTCAAAAAGCTTATTTTCTACTGATATCTCCTGCTTTACATTTTTTTTCTGGTTGATATAACCGGCAGCCTGCGATTCACTTTTTGCTAGAGCCCCAGAGGTGTCAGTTTCCCCGTTAAAAAAACCAAACGGAAGATGTGCAGAGAGTGAGAACCCACTTGTAATAAAAACATTGTTGTCTTTATCAATTGTATAATGCCATTGTGTATTGCTGAAAACTTTGTCCAGTATTGATGGAAGATGAGCACTTTTTACAGAAAGAGTAATCGTAGTACTGTCAAACTGCACGGGCTCATAATAAAAATGAAAAGTGGTTTGGGCTTCAACCTTTTGAACAAATTCGTTAAAAGTGATATTTTGAAAATTCCCAGTTATAAGGTTATCATTTTTTTGCGCAAAACAATTAAATGACAAAAACAATAAAGCAAAGGCGAAAAATAAAGTGGTTACCCGGTTCATATCAATGAGTTAGTTGGTCATATAATGCTGTTACTTTTATGGCTGCAGATTCAAAATTTTTATGACGCATTTTGAGGTGATTTTGGCGCATCAGCTTTTTCAAATCATGAATTTTGTCATTAAATACCCTGAATACATCTTTCTTTCCGGTAACCAGGTAATACAAACCATTTTTATAAATATAGTAGCGGTCTTTTTCCTCAAAAGATGTTGTCATTATGGTTCCAACTATTCTTGGGTTTGCCGCTTTTAAATGCCTTTCTAAAAACTGTACATGGCTGCCATTATAGAGAAGGTCATAAAAACCCGTATTGTATAGATTTTGTGTATGGTCTTCTTTCAAGGCTATAAACGTATGCCCTGCAAAAGAGAAACTGTCAATAAACTCATTGTGCATCACAATTGGTATTTTTTTATCTGGCGATAAAACTATTAACTGGTTCCTCACTATATCATACATTAGTAGAAGGGAAATGTATTTCCTGCCACTATATGATACCCAGCCATTTGAAAACTCAGCCCCCCCAAAAAAAGGGTCGCCTTCCATTTTAAAAGTATAATAGAGGTATTCCTGGCCATTATAAACCGGAGCATTATCTGCATTATACCTATCATATACCCCGATTGCATTTTTCAGCTGCATATTTTTTAGGGTATCATTTTGGGTACTTTGCGAGAACGCCGGCTTTAAAAATAATGTTGCAAAAATGAATAGAAAAAACTTCATCGCTGTTAGTTTATTGCCTTGATTTAATTGTTGAAAAATACATAGAAGGACAAGTAAGCATTGAAATCAAAGATAAGTTTTGTTGCATCTTTGCCAATTCTTTTTTATAAACGGTAATTTTTTGATTTTCAAATTTTTATTAACTCGAAAAACACGAATTATTTTTGTTTCAGTGCTTTTTCAATTCCCTTTACTGCCAGTGGCTCCATTATTTTATAACCGGCCTCTGTCGGGTGCACGCCATCTTTTGAAAGATTGGGTGGCAACCCTTTTCTATCATCTGCCATAGCATGAAAATAATCAACATAAACAATATTATTTTTAGCTGCATAACTTTTCATCCACTTATTTACGGATGTAATTTTTTCAACAGGATTGATTCCTTCCCTCCATGGAAAAGCTATTGCCGGAAGAATAGAACACATTACCACTTTTATATTGTTAGCCTTTGCTAATTGAGCCATTGACATTAAGTTATTTTCAATCATTTCCACACTAGAAGGGCCGGTATTTCCTGCTATGTCATTGATGCCGGCCAAAATTATAACCACTTTTGGTTTTAAATCAATTACGTCCTGCCTGAACCTTACCAACATTTGTGGAGTTGTCTGCCCGCTTATTCCCCGATCGAGGTAAGGGTTTTTTGCAAAAAAATCAGGGCTTGCATTAATCCATGCATCTGTAATGGAATTGCCCATAAATACTACGCGGTTTTCTTTTGCCGAAGGCAAGCCTGCTTTTTCATTTTCATCTCTATACCGCCGTAGGTTAGGCCAATCATTTGTTTGATTTAATTTTTCTGTCACAGAATCTTTTTGAGCTTTTGCTAAAGGAATTAAAAATAAAAAAAATCCGAGGCAGAATATTTTTTGCAGGTATTTCATCCTTTTTTGTTTTAACGTTTATTTTTTTGAGGAATGAAATTAATGAGAAAGTTTCAGAAATAGTTATTTTTTACAATAAACAAACAAGTAAAGAACCTTTTGTCTAATTCGCTTTTTATTTTTTATGAAATATCCAGTCCATAATTTCTTTCCAAAAAATTCCAATTAGTATTGCAACAAGCAACATTAATATCGCCAGAAAGAAATCCATTATTTTATTTAAAAATACAGTTGTGGAAAGCCTTGTAAAGTGGTATTTATTGAATGACGGAATAAAGGTTATGAAACGTAAGTATGATTTAGATAAGTAAACAAATAAATAAAATGGGTAATTATTTTATAATCTATACTTTTTTTAAATTGACGATATTTCGGCCCTTTTGCAACAGGTTTTTTGTGCGCTTTGAGCAATTGCATTTCTGCAGGCGCATTTTCATTTATCAATGTTTCGTGCTCTTCCATTTTCAGATAAGGGTCCTTTTTATTTGTATTCTTCCAGAATTTCGATTAGCAGCCAGTTACAATTTTAATATTGATTAATTTTGTGTTTATATAATTTCAAAAACTAAAAATATGCAGTCCCAAAAATCAACTGGCATTTATCCGGAACATTTCCATAAATACATAATGCTGGTACAAAATGAAGAATTACATTCAATTTTAATCAGGCAATCAGAAGAAGTCGAAAAACTTTTAAATTCTTTCCCTGAAAATAAATGGCTCTATAAATATGGCGAAGATAAATGGACCATAAAGGAAGTATTGCTACATATTATAGATACAGAAAGGGTTTTTAGTAATCGGGCTTTTGTTTTTGCAAGAAAAGACCCAAACATAATTCAATCTTTCAACGAAAATGAATATGCCAAAAATTCAAACGCGAATAACAGGAATTCCACAAGCTTAATTGAGGAATTTTTAGCAGTAAGAAAATCAATGGTGCTGCTTTTTAGTGGATTTTCTGAGGAACAATTAAATGCAATTGGAAAAGGAAGCACTTATGAAATGGATGTGAAATCAGTCGGATATATGGTTGCCGGGCACCTTGCGCACCACATAAATATTCTTAAAGAAAGGTATCTAGTATAGCTGATGGAGTTTAGGAAAGTTTAGAGTTAGAGTTTTGAATGTTTAAGTTTGAAATTTAGAATGATTTAGATCCATCTTTCACTCTTCACAAAATCGCCAAACCGTAATGAAAATATTTTCTGTAGCACAAATAAAAAACTGGGATTCATATACCATACAACACGAAACCATACAATCGATCGATCTTATGGAACGTGCAGCCACAGCAGTCTTCGAATGGGTTACAGAAAATTTTGATGAAGATTGCTCGTTTAAAATATTTTGTGGAAGAGGAAATAACGGAGGGGATGGATTAGCAGTTGCCAGGCTTTTAAACAGTATAAAATTTAAAGTTTCAGTTTTTATTCCTTTTAGCAATTCACCAGGCTCTGAAGATTTCGAAACCAACCTTAAAAGGCTGAAGGCAACTTCTGTTGAAATTACTTTTTTAAAAGAAGGCCAGCCTTTTCCGAAATGTACAGGCCAGGAAGTAATTATTGACGCTTTATTCGGAACAGGGCTTAATAAAAAGCCGGCTGAATTGTACGCACAATTAATTGATTATATCAATTCAGTTAATTCACCGGTAATTTCAATAGATGTTCCGAGTGGGTTATTTATTGAAAAAGATTCTGCAGGAAATAATGTTATCGAAGCAAAATACACACTTACTTTCCAAAATCAAAAGCTGGCATTTCTTTTACCTGAAAATGAACAATACGTTGGCCAGGTAAGTTTACTTGATATCGGCCTTGCAAAAGAATTTGAGAAAAAAGAAGAAGCTCAATTTGACTTTATTGACTGTAAAATAATTAAAGGAATTTACCATCCCCGAAAAGATTTTTCTAACAAAGGAAATTACGGTTATGCATGCCTGTTAGCGGGTAGTTATGGAATGATGGGCGCTGCCGTACTGAGTTCTTCCGCGTGTTTAAGAAGTGGCGTAGGCAAACTTACCTGTGTTACTTGTGAAGCCGGGTATAATATTATTCAAACCAGGGTTCCCGAAGCAATGTGTAAAATTTATGGCGATAAATATATAAAAGGGTTCGATGATTTTTCTGATTATGATGTCATTGGCATCGGCCCCGGAATTGGGAAGTATGAATCTCACAAAAAATTATTAGAAGAGTTATTTTTAAAAAGTAATAAACTACTTGTTTTAGATGCGGATGCGCTAAATACTTTAAGTGAAAACCCCGAACTTTATCATTCAATTCCTGCAAACACAATCATAACGCCCCATCCAAAAGAATTCGAAAGATTATTTGGCAAAACCCAATCCGATTTTGAGCGGGTTGATCTTGCTCTTTCCAAAGCAAAAGAATTAAATATTTTCATTGTTTTGAAAGGCCATCATACTTTTATAGCCACTCCCAATGGAAAGGGCTTTTTTAATTCAACAGGCAATTCCGGAATGGCAACTGCCGGAGCAGGTGATGTACTAACCGGAATAATTACGGGCTTGCTTGCACAAAAATATTCAGGACTAAACAGTTGTTTAATGGGCGTTTATTTACATGGGCTTTCCGGCGATATTGCGGCAAATAAAATTTCAAAAGAAGCCTTAATTGCAGGTGATATTGTTGAAAATTTGGGAAATGCTTTTAAAGAAATTTCTGGCATTTAATATTTACAATTGAAAATAGAAATTCAGGTTATTTGTTGGTTTACTGTAAACCACTGATGGCTTTCCCTCAAAGATGAACGGCACAGTTTAATATCCAGCAGCTCCGTCTTCTCCCCTGTAATCCGCAACAGCAGTAATTTTTTTATCTTTTACTTCTATTACCTCTGTCCTGCCGATGGTACCCATATCTTCAATTTTATAACCCATTTTTTCAAGTCCGGTAATAGTATTTTTATTGAAATTATTCTCTACAGAAATTACATCCGGCAACCATTGCTGGTGAAATTTCGGCGAGTCAACCGCCTCTTGTGCCGTCATGTGGAAATCAACCATATCAACAATAGTTTGGTAAACACTTGTTGGTATAGTGGTTCCGCCGGGCGTGCCCACTATAATATAGGGTTGATTATCTTTTAATACAATCGTGGGTGTCATGCTGCTCAACATTCTTTTTCCCGGAGAAATTGCATTGGCTTCTGCGCCAACAGCCCCAAACATGTTGGGAACACCGGGTTTGGCACTAAAATCATCCATTTCATTATTTAATAAAAATCCTGCACCATCCACTACTATTCCGCTTCCAAAACCTCCGTTCAAAGTAGTGGTAACAGAAACCGCATTTCCATCTTTATCAAGCACATCAAAATGGGTAGTCTCCTTGCCTTCTATAATATAACCCTCTTTGGTATCCTTGCTATTTCCTGCTTTGTCGGGATCATAATCGCTCATTCTTTTTTTAAGGTATTCATCGCTCACTAAAGTTTTTACGGGCACTTTTACAAAATCCGGGTCGCCCAGGTATTTTGCCCTGTCTGCAAAAGCGCGCCGCTCCACTTCTGACATTAGCTGAACAGAAGCCAAAGTTCCATAACTCATTTGCCCGATATTTTCCATAGCGCTCATTTTAAGGCATTGTTCCAGGATGATGCCGCCGCTGCTGGGCAAAGGCATTGAAACCACTGTATTTCCTTTGTAATCAAAAACGATGGGGCCACGTTCTTTTGCCTCATAATTTTTTAAATCTTCTTCTGTAATAAAACCACCATCTTTTTTCATTTTTGTTGCAATCAATTTGGCTGTTTCTCCTTCATAAAAGCCTTTCGCCCCCATATCCCGGATTCTTTTTAAAGTGTTGGCAAGGCCCTTTTGGATTAAAGTATCGCCGGTTTTCCAGGGAGTTTGCTTTACATAAGCCGGAATATTTGAGTTCATTTTCACAAATCGCGTTTTTTCATAATTAAGGCTTTCTGCTTCTCCGGCATTCAAGGCAAAACCTTTTTCTGCCAAATCTATCGCAGGCTGAATCAGTTTTTTAAAAGGAAGTTTAGCGTATTTCATACTGGCAAAAATACCTGCAACAGAACCCGGAACGCCCACGGCCAGAGGGCTGTTTTGAGATAAATTCATTTGCGCATTCCCGTTAGAATCCAGGTACATATCCCGGAATGCTTTCCCCGGCGCTTTTTCCCTGAAATCAATGGCAATATTTTTCCCATCTTTTAAATGAATAATGCTAAAGCCGCCGCCGCCAATATTTCCCGCACTTGGATGGACAACAGCTAAAGCCAGCTGGGTAGCAATGGCCGCGTCGATTGCGTTGCCGCCTTCTTTCAAAATATTTACACCTACATCGCTTGCAATGGGGCTGGCAGAAACAACTGCTCCGTTTTTCACTTCAACCTTTTTCTGAGTTTCAAAATTAAATGCATTCAATTCCATCTTTTTGCCTGAAGAACACGATGAAATAACTGCATAAATACTACAAAGCAATATGAGCGATAAAAATTTAATCATACCAGGATTAGTTTGAGAAGTATAAATGTTGCATTTTGTATTACCATTCAGAAGTGTTTGTAAAATTAGGATTTACTTTTCTTATAAGGCTCCTCATTTATCCAAAATAAAAAAGGAGGTTATTTGTAGGTTTACTATAAAATATTTATTTAAATATTGCAGAATTTATTTGTTCATTTAGCGATTTAGTTGTTTTTTTACTTATCGTTTTTTTTACATGAAAATACCTGCCAACCCTTTATTAATTTCTGTCAATAATTTGAATAATTTTAACTCACAATGAGAAATAAACCCAAGGGTGTGTTTTGCCTTGAAGGATTTTGGTATGGCGATTACAAAGATTTGATTTCAGTAACCCCGGTACTTGAGTTAGTTGGCAAACATAGTAACATGCCTTTTGTCCACCACAGGTGTAATACCAGGGCTGAATTTGAATATTCTATCAACCGGTGGAAGACCAAGGCTTTTTGCAGTAAATACCCTATTCTTTATCTGGGCTTCCACGGCGAACCTGGCTTTATAAAAGTAGGCAAAGAAAAAGTAACATTGATTGACCTTGGCAATATAATAGGCAATAATTGCTCGCGTTCTATTATTCATTTTGGAAGCTGTTCTACATTAAACCTCAATAAAACCCGTGTGCAACATTTTATGGACCAGACTGGAGTGTTGGGTGTAATGGGCTACAAACGGGATGTAGACTGGCTTCCATCAGCGGCATTTGAAATCCTTTTGTTGGATTTGCTTCAAACCAATCCATTCGATTCTACAGGTATGAAAGCCTTTAGTAAAGTGATACATTCGGAATGCAAACGGCAGGTAAATGAACTGGACTTCAGATTGATGATTAATGAAAATAAACATTTTGTTCGTTCCAGGGTTTAATTACATAAATTACTTTCAGCTGATTTAATCATCTGCAACTTTAACAGTGAAAATTAAAATCCCTGATTTTTGTTTGTTTACTGGCATATTTTGATAAATAATGGGAGTTCAATAATTTGCAACGTAAATATTTTATTAAATAATTTCGGGATGTAGCGCAGACCGGTAGCGCGCTTCGTTCGGGAGGTTCGAATCCAGTCATCCGGCAAAAATTGCACTCCAAAATGCAAACCAATTACCACCTGCCCTTTCGTTACTTTTGCACCAATGAAAAATAAAAATTATTCGTTGGAAAATATCCTCCGTAATTTAAAAATTGATGCATTAAATGATATGCAATTGGCCACTTTGGATGCAAGTAGAAAAAATAAAGATATTATTTTGCTTTCAGCAACCGGCTCAGGAAAAACGCTTGCGTTTATGTTACCGATCCTGGAAAACCTTGATAAAGGCAATAAAAATACGCAGGCGCTTATTGTAGTTCCTTCACGTGAGCTGGCTGTGCAGATCGAGCAGGTTTTTAAAACAATGGGTACAGGGAATAAAATCACTTCTACTTATGGAGGGCATAAAAGAGAAATTGAAGAAAACAACCTGGTTCAGCCACCAGCAGTCATTGTAGGCACGCCCGGAAGGTTATGCGATCATATTAGGCGTGGAAATATTACGGTGGATTCCATTCAAAATTTAGTTTTAGACGAGTTTGATAAAACACTGGAATTGGGTTTTTTAGAAGAGGTTGAATTCATTATTGCATCTTTAAAAAATGTTCAGAAAAAAATACTTACATCGGCCACTGATGCGGTAGAAATTCCCGGATTCATTGATTTGAAAAACCGGGAGAAAATTAATTTTTTAAAACCAGGCCAAGAGGCTGAGCGCCTGGCAATAAAAACAGTATTTTCTGATGATAAAGACAAATCTGAAAGCCTTTTCAGGTTATTATGTTTTTTCGGAAACCGCTCTACGATTGTGTTTTGCAACCATCGCGACGCAGTAGAACGAACCAGCAAACTTCTTTCAGAAAAAGGAATTTATAATGAATTTTATCACGGTGGAATGGAGCAGCAGCAAAGGGACAGCGCCTTGTCAAAATTCAGAAACGGGACAACCAATGTATTAGTAACGACTGACCTGGCTTCGCGTGGCCTTGATATTGCCAATATCCGCTACATTATTCATTACCATTTACCACATACCGAAGATGCTTTCATCCACAGAAATGGCCGCACGGCAAGAATGGAATCCAGCGGCACAGCCATTCTTATCTTGAGTGAAGAAGAAAAAATGCCTTCTTACATTGCTGAAGAAGTTGAAGAAATTATTCTTCCCGAAGATTTTACATTGCCAGAAAAGCCAAAATGGGCTACTCTTTTCATCGCCGCAGGAAAAAAGGATAAAGTAAACAAAGTAGATATTGTTGGATTTTTAACCAACAAGGGCGAATTAAAAAAAGAAGATATTGGCTTGATCGAAGTAAAAGATTTCTTTTCTTTTGTTGCAATCAGGAAAATAAAAATGAACCATTTATTGCATCTTATTAACGATGAAAAAATCAAAAATAAAAAAGTAAAAATGGAGGTAGCTAAATAATTAAAAAAATATAGCGCCAACTATTTTTATTTCAGGAAATATTTACTAATTTTAGCTCCTCTGAAATCCCATACTATTGGAATAACTACCCCCTGTATTCTATTACCGTAATTTCGGCACATTTTCATTTCATCATCCTTTGATCTATTAAAATTATATTTTTTAATTTTATGTCTAAATATAGTTATTGATCGCGTATGAAAATATTTTCTACCCTGTTATTTTTAATTTTATTTTTTAGCACCGGGACAAAGGCCCAGGAAGTACCCAACTACCTTCCATACAATGCAATGACTCCAAAAGAATTACAGGTTTACAGGCAAAACCTGTGGGATACTTTGCCTGCGGCAATAGGATGGGTAAACGATTACGAGAATTTATTTACTAATGAAGAAAAGCACAATTTGGAAAAAACAATTGAGCATTTTGAAAAGGAAACAAGCATTGAGATTTGTATAGTTACTTTAGATTCAAATATGGTTGCTGAAGATAAGTTTAGTGAATTCAGTTACCGTCTAATGAAAATTTGGGGTATTGGAAAAATTTCAAAAAGTAATGGAATGGTTATTTGTATTTCAAAAGATTACAAAAGATTATGTGTCACTACCGATTTTGGAATCGATAAATTTATCAGCGCCAGTGATAAAAATAAAATGATCAACAGGGATTTCGTCCCCTACTTTTCAAAAAATGATTATTATGATGGCACAGCAAATGGATTAGATGCCATCCTTTCAAAAATTAACAGGAAATGGAACAGGAATGATGACCTTTCTAAGGAGTAAATATAAAAGGGGAATACAAAAAATACATTAGAAAATCGTAACTGGAATTTGGATAACAATAACATTTTCAAATAAGGCATTACCAGTAAACAAAGAAATAATCAATATTTTTATTTTGGAGCGATAGTTTTCAGCTGATCTTTAAATTGAATAATCATCGTACTATCATTATTTCTTGCCAAAATAAAAGCTTGTTTTTTGCCAATATTTATTTCTTTAATGTGGCGCACCTGCCCTTTCACTTCTAAACCATTTATTGATTCTGCTTCAAATTTGCCATTGCCTTTATTTACTAAAATAGTTCCATAATCGGCATCATTCCGTCCCATTTGAATATTATTTTCATAATAATTTCCGGCTAAAAGAATGTCAGGCAAATTATCTCCATTAGCATCAATTACAACAGCTGTTTTATAAGGCGACAACTGGGCTTTCCATGGCATCGGCTCTACTGAAAAATTTAATTTTCCATCATTTATTAAAATAGAATTTGCGAAATAATTAGCCGTAAAAATATCTGAGCTTTCTAATTTTTCTTTGGTAAAAATATCATTAAGCGAAGCTTTTGCAAAATCCTGTGCGTATAAAAAACGCTTTTTGATAATAGGAATTTGTTTTTCTAACTCTCCAATATTAGCAAATTCTATTTCCTTTCCATTTAAATAATAAGTGAGCACTTGTTCTTTTTTACCGTTATCATCAAAGTCATTGTAATACATTCTTACCGGTTCTTTTTCACTTGCTTTCAGCCGGCTGTTCCAACCTAAATTGCCTGCTACAAGATCGATATTGCCATCGTTATTTAAATCTACGGGACGTACAAAATTCCACCAGCCTTTTTTATCTGTCAATATTTTTTTGGTAAAAGTTCCATGATTATTAATGAAAGCTACAATCCCACCCCATTCTAAAGTAAGGATTAAATCTTTTTGCCCATCCTTATTGATATCAAACCATATGCCGGAAGTAACGAAACCTATATTAGACAATCCTTTAGCATATTGTTCAGTTACATCTTTAAAATGCCCACCACCTTCATTTTCCAATAAATGAGATTGAGGTATTTCGCCATAATTCCAGGGAACAGACCTTGCGCCTATAAAAAGGTCCATTTTACCATCACCATTAAAATCGAAAGGGGCAACGCACGAAGCATTTACAAATAAGCTATCAAATGCATTATTAAGTTTTTGGAAATTGCCTTCGCCATCATTGAGGTAAACACGCGGTGTCAGATTCGGGTCTTTCCCATAAAATTCATTTCCCCCACTTGCTACCACCAGATCCGGAAAACCGTCATTGTTCACATCCGTAAAACAGGCATCTACATCTTCATAAGTACTATCTCTGTCCAGGTTTGGCTCTTCTTTTTTAATAAACTTCCCGGAAGCTTGTTGAATAAAAACGGCGGGCTTTTCCCATTTTGAAGAACCAATAAAGACATCATCCAGCCCATCCTGGTTAATATCGCCGGTAGCAAGAGCCGGGCCTTCTGTTGAAAGCATGTGAGGCAGCAAAGGTTCGCGGTTAAATTCCTGGAAATCATTTTCCTTGTGTTTATACAAAAGCCTTGTTTGATCTGTAATATTTTCCATCGGCTTCGTTGGGTTTTGCCAATGTTTTGTGATGGTTGAATAATCAAACTTTGGCAGTGACAGGGTATATCTTTCAGTAATGGTGGTATCAATTCTTGAATAATGAACTTTCTGATAAGTATTATCAGGCCAAACGAGTAAGATTGAATCAACCTTTGTACTGTCTAACCCTATATGGATAGGGATTTGCATGCTGGACATAAAGCCGCGCACCGGGTAATTTTCATAAGTCCGTATTCCTCCATTTGCAAAAACTATAACTTTAGCACCGAGTGCATTTATATTTTTAGAAGAACCCTTTAGTTTGATATCGAGGTAGGGTTTTATTTTCTTATCATTGGTTGTATTCTTGTATAAGAAAACCGGCTGATCCAAATTATTTACTACAA
>Ga0134126_10001234_pt1 | contig 32488 bp, 17 predicted proteins | sample KB31752_FD_96881 | JGI IMG/M metagenome (GOLD analysis project Ga0134126, IMG submission 96881) | Terrestrial soil microbial communities with excess Nitrogen fertilizer from Kellogg Biological Station, Michigan, USA - KB3-175-2 | ecosystem: Environmental > Terrestrial > Soil > Unclassified ...
AATATCGGGTTCTGGCAGGCGGGAGGTGGCATGAGTGTTGTATTTCTGGTGATGGCGGTAGTCCCTACCTTTACCTTCCTTACAGAATTGGGTTTGAGATGGGAGGCTAGTATCCAGGTATTGGAACTTTATAGCCCCAATACGGTGGGAATATTCGCCGCCAGTTTTGCGATCTGGCTAATTAATCTAATCATACCGGCTTTGATAGGAAGCTTGTTAATTGTAAGTATCAAATTATTCAAAAGTAGATGAGAGTAATTACTACGGTCTGTATTTTGCTAGTGACGCTTTTTTTACCGGTAATGGCCTGGAATGCTAACGGCCAGGATACGGCAGGTGGGCAGCCGGGTGGCCCCGGAGATGAGTTTTGCCGCGGTCTCCACAATACGGCGTTCCAGGCAGGCGAACAGCTAACCTACAAAGTCTACTACACCCTGGCGGGCGTCTATGCCGCCGCGGGTGAATGTACATTCAACACCATGCTCGAACATTTCGAAGGAAAGCCTGTCTATCACATCGTCGCGGAAGGAAAGACCTATCCTTTTTACGACAAGTTCTTCCGGGTGCGGGATAAATACGAAAGCTACATCGATACCGGCAGCCTTCAGCCCTACAAATTCATCCGCAATGTTGACGAAGGAGGATATAAGACCTACGAAAATGTCACCTTTGTCAAAGCCGCACATACCGCCATCACCAATGCCGGCGTATTCCCCGTTCCGAATTGTGTCCAGGATGTGCTGAGCGCCTCCTACTATGCCCGGAACATCGATTTCAACCATCATAAGCCGGGGGACAAGATCTATTTCGATATGTTCCTCGACCGGCAGGTCTATCATCTCTACGTACGCTATCTCGGTAAGGAGACTATCCGTACCAAGTATGCGAAATTCCGCACGATCAAATTCAAGCCCCTTTTGGTCCATGGTACTATGTTCGAGGGCGGCGAGAAGATGACGGTGTGGGTAACCGATGATCCCAATCACATCGCCGTCAAGATCGAGAGTCCTATTACCGTGGGAAAGGTCGCGATCGAAATGTCCGAGCACAAAAACCCCCGCTGGCCATTGAGTTCGATGGTGGATCTCTAGCCCCGGGTGATTCCGGTGCAGAATCGATAGCGATTGCAGATATGCGGATCGTTTTGTATTTTTCGCCAAATTCAATTCCATGAAACCCCTTTCCCTGGTCTGTCTAAGCGTTTGCCTATCCCTGATCTATGTGCTTCCCTGCTCTGCTCAAACCACACGGCTCGCCGACTCGGCAAATTCCTGCTTATTGCTAAAACATCCTCTGAATTACGCATCGGTTCAGCGAAATGCCCTCACGATCATCACGAAAAGTGACGAAGATTGTACGTTAAAATTTATCGATTTGCTCGCCGACAGCTCCTTTGGCCGGGATCATCGCGGGTGCCTGGCCAGCCTCGATGCGTTCTGCAGGGTCGGCAACGGGTCGATAGCGAAGGAGCTGGATAGCGTCTGCGCCAGACTGTTCCATCAGAATTTTAAATACGTGTTCGAATACATCTATAAACCTAACATCAGGTTCAATACCCAATTCGAGGTAGTGCTCATCGAGGGTGTCGGCATCGAGCTATCGCAGAGCAAGGACCCGGCGACCGATAGGGCCAATCTTGCCGCTTACCTGCATGGGAAAGAGCAGGAGATGAAGATGAATGCACAGCAAAAGGTATTTGCGGAGGCGTTGAAGAATAAGATCCTGGCTTATAAGGCGGGTTAAATAGCCACTTATTTCCCATAATAGGAGTTTTCCCTTCGGAAAACCACATTTTGTCGAGTGTTTTTACTCGATTTTTGTCTCATTGTCGTCGTTGTTTTACCACGTATTGTCACTAGTATAACTACACGCTTATAAGCATAAACAGCACGCCTACATGACGTAAAGCGCACGCATATCCAAAATCGTGCACGGTGGTCAGCGCATTTTTTCACGACTAACCGCAATTTCATAATGCAACCACCTATAGTAAGTTTCCGATTTATTTCTCTACTTTGCTAGCACGTTTTGATCCTACCTTTAACTAATCATTACCAAAGAACCGTAAAAATTTAACCATGAGACCTACACTACCTATTATGAGGAGCACTATCCTATTGCTCATCGGCATCCCGCACGGCAAAGTTTTCCCTCTTTTCATTTAGTGTTTTAGGAACCTACGGCGATCCTTGTACTGCTGCCCCTGGCAGCGGTAAGTGACCGTTATTTCTCTCCTGCGAATAGTAAACTATGCGTGGTACTGCCCTTTATTGCCTCCTTGTATTCTTAGGTTTGGATCTGCATGCGCAGAAAGGTACCTATACCATCACTGCTGACACGGTGTTGATGACGAGCTGTGACTCTACGGAGCTGACGCTTAGGAATCATACGGATACCGTCCCGGGTTTTCTTTTTAACAACGGGGACGGGCATACGATTTTTAAACGCGGTCTGCAGCGGCTCTCGAGCGGCTCATACATCATCGGCGCGGATACACTCAAAGCGTGGCTGCAGGGGGGCAACAGTTTTGGGACCACCGGGATCCTCGGAACCATGGATAATAATCCGCTGGACCTGTATTCCAATGGTTCACAACAACTTCGCTTTACACCTGCGGGACATCTGTTATTCGGATCAAAAGCCGACAACGGCTATAACAAATTCCAGTTCTATGGTGCGATGTACGATACACTTGGTTATTTCTCCGATTTTACTTCACCTTTTATCGGCGCCAACAATTCGGGGGCGATCCGCCTTCGCTGGGGGACGAGCGATGGGGTGTACATCGGGTTCTATTACCAGGGAAATGAGAACGAAAGGGCATTTATGGCTACTCCTTCGGATTCGCGACCGTTTATCCTTCAGGATCAGATAGGTGTCTCTTTTTTGAACACCCCGTTCATAAGCATCGGGACCGAGTTCCCGTGGAATTCGAAATTCAGCGTCACAAACAACAATGGGGTTAACGATATGACTGTAACCCATGTGGATACAGCTGCCAAAAGGATCGTGTATGATCTTTTAGTTTCTAAGAATGGCCATACGACATTGGGTGGTGCTTCGGACGACGGCAATCAATTGCAGGTCGGCGGCACGACTGACATTTCCGGGTCGTTGGGTCTCGGAACAGCCAACCCCTCTGCCCAATTGCATACCACTGGCTCCGTTCGTTTCGCCGGGCTTACGCAGGATAGTACGCAGACGCGGGTACTGGTGAGTGATGCCAGCGGCAATCTTTACTATCGCAGCGCCTCTAGCCTGGCCCTCGATAATCCCATTCGCTCCTCTTTAGCCGTCAATGGAACTATTAAATCGAAAAAAATCATCATATCACCTGATGACTGGGCTGATTATGTGTTCGATAGCTCCTACCAGTTACCGCATTTGGACGAAGTAGAGGCCTATATCCATCGGGAGCACCATCTTCCGGGCATCCCTTCCGCCGCAGCTATGCAAAGGGATAGTCTCGATGTAGGCGCGGGCGAGGCTGCCCTCCTCAAAAAGATCGAGGAGCTGACGCTCTATACAATAGATCAGAATAAAAAACTGGACGAGCAGCAAAAGGAGATCGCACTGCTAAAAGCCAAATTGGAAATGCTCATTGATAAACAAGGTTTAAATAAACACGAATGAAATCTTTAGTTGTCTTATTTGCCCTGATAGGTTTGGGCCTCTACACCCAGGCGCAAAAAGCGTCTCCCTATACCATCTACGGGGACACGGTAACACTCACGAGCTGCGATTCTTCGGAGCTGGTAATTCGAAATCATACGGATACCGTTCGAGGTTTCCTCTACAATACAGGTGGAGGACTTACTATCTTCAAAAGAGCCCTTACGAGCGGTGGCAACGGAGTGATCATTATAGGCATCGATACGCTCAGGGCCTGGCTGCAGGGAGGAAATAGCTGGGGTACGGCGGGATTCTTCGGGACGCTGGACAGCAATACCATCAATTTTTACACGAATAACCGGCACCGGGCGCAATTGAGCGGCAACGGTACTTTTTCCACGGATTCGGATGTCGTGATCCATGGTGTTAGAGTGGGTATGGGCCCCGGTAACAATGGTTTCAACACAGTGGTCGGCTCGGGTGCGTTGTTGCAGGGCCCGGCTATAAATGGTTCTGTGGCTGTCGGTTATCATGCGGCACAAAACGCGACGGCGAGCCTAACGGCGGTCGGCGCATCGGCTGGTCAGAATGCATCCGGTACGTCTACGTTGATTGGCAGCGGGGCTGGAGAGTATGAAAAAGGAAACGGTTTGGTCGCGGTTGGCGTCGCAGCCGGACTCTATATCCAAGGAGGTTACGATATCGCCATCGGAGATGGCGCCATGGATAACGATTCTTCTACGAATTGGGGAAATGTCGCTGTTGGCGCACTGACCGTAAAAAAACTTACTACAGGCGGCTATAATACAATCATTGGAACATATACCGCAGATAGTCTCACCACGGGATCTTATAATACTTTTCTCGGCCAAAACACCGGCCAGGGGCTGCAAACCGGTAGCTACAATACGATTATCGGGGCCCAGATTTTGGGGGTGACGCCCGGCGTTTCCAACTCTATTATGCTCGCGGATGGTCAGGGGAATACCCGCCTTTTCTCCGATGCCGTTGGAGATATAGGCGTCGGAACCCTTACTCCGCATTCGCTGTTCCAGGTCACACAGCCCGCATCCAATGGAACAGGTACCGCTTCAGTACTCGCCGGTTCAGGAACCATTACAGGCACGGGTACCGAATTTACCAATACGTTCAAGATTGGCGACAGCATTACCATTTACACCATTGGCGGCCCGAACGGTAACACGCACGAGACCCAGGTGATCACAGCCATCGCTTCCGATGTCTCCATGACCACCACTCCCTTTACCCTGTTTCAAGCCGGTAAATACGCCGTTTCCAGCAGGGACATCCTTGCGGTGAAGGGTTACGGCTATGTCGGGATAGCCACCGACACGCCGACTTCCAGGTTGGACATAAATGGAAAAAATGGTTTCAGCCAACTGCGGCTCAGGACACAATATACTCCAACGTCTTCATCGGACCCCAATGGCAGCACGGGCGATACCGCGGTCGATGATAATTATTTCTATTACAAAACGACTACCGGCTGGAAAAGGGTTGCATTGAGCACATTTTAAAAAAATGCCCTATATGCGATATTTGACTGCTTTCGTATTGATCATCTTCGTGGCCCAAGCTCGGGCGCAAAAAGCGGCTCCCTACACGATTTATGGGGACACGGTAACGCTCACCAGCTGCGATTCTGCGGAACTGGTCCTGAGGAATCACACGGATACCGTTCCGGGTTTCCTCTTCAATACGGGCAATGGGCTAACCGCTTTTAAGAGAGCCCTTACCAGCGTTGGCAACGGGGCGTTCGTCATCGGCGCCGACACGCTTAGGGCCTGGCAGCAAGGCGGCAATGCCTTTGGCGCAACAGGAGTGCTGGGAACGCTGGACAACAATCATCTCGACTTTTATACCAATGGCCTACCGCAGATGCGGTTGTCCAAATACGGAAATCTTTTGCTGGGTACCAATTCCGACAATCTTAATAAAGTGCAGATCGTCAATCAGGGCGGCATCTTTATCAATCCCGTGATGTCCACTCCGCGCGACTTCATCATGATTGGCGGACGGATCAATACCGGCGACGGGCAGGATGTGGTGATCAGCGCGTCTGCCGATAGTGGCAGCAACTATTATCAGGTCCTAACCTGCCGCAATGGCTATATCGGTCTGGGGTACGGCGCCCCGCAAGGTTGGGTAGTAGGGACCCCACCTTTTCGACTATACCCGGCATCCCGTCCGCGGCTGCAGTACAAAAGGATAGTCTCGACGTGGGCGCTAACCAGGCAGCCCTGCTGAAAAAGATCGAGGAGCTGACGCTATATACCATCGACCAGAATAAAAAATTAAACGAGCAGAACCAAAAACTGGCCAGCCAGGACCGGCAGCTGTCAGCATTAAAAGCGGAGCTCGAAGACCTTAAAGCGCTTATCAAGCAACAAGCCCGTTGAGAAACCTATTCACGATATTATCCTTTCTCCTGCTGGCGACGGCGGTCCGGGCCCAGATCCCGTTGCCTCAGCAACCGTCAACCGGGCAGGCGCAGCAACAGCTGCAGTCCCCGCTGACAAGCGATCAGCGCAAGCTCAAGGCCCGGCAGGATTCCTTGCAACGTGCCCTCAAACAATATGTACAACCCGGCAAGAAAAAGGCCGCCGCCGCATCAAAAGACACCCTGCCCCGGGTAAAGAAAGCTCCCGGTCTCGCAAAGATCGATAGCATCGCGACCCGCGACCCGCAAAAATTCATGCCCTCGCTGGACCGAAGTGCTTGTAAGACAATTGTGTTCGTCCCTGTTCCCGTCGATTCCGGCGACATCCCCACAGTGCATAGCGCACCGCCGCCCAGACCGACACCGGCGCCGGAAAAACATATTCCGTTCCTCACGATCCACGGCAACGTGCTGTATAACCTGAACTATTATTCGCGGATCGATACCCCTTATGACGAACAGAATATTTATGTGCATACCATCCAGACGTGGTTGGACGTCCTTGTCAAGGGCCAGTACCCGTTCCGTATCTTCCTGACGAACCACTTTAGTAACTCTTCTTTATTCCGGAATTACTCCGATCTGAATTTTTCGTACAACAACAACGCCTTTAATCAACTGATCCGGGAAGACCTACGCCGCCTCCTCCTCCAATCCCTGCTTAACCAGAAGGTGGTCGACAGTCTGCAGCGGTTGTTGAAAGCGGACTTGCAGAAACTTCATGGACTCGAAGGTTATGGGCATAACCCCTCGCTTATCCAAAAGGTCATCGAGGAAAAGGAGGCTGCAGCTGCGGGTAAAAAGAACGACTCCACACGGCGAAGCGACGATGTGCTTGATTCCATCAATGCGGTCGCACGGCATGACGCCGATTCCCTCCAACGGGAGATAACAAGGCTCGAAAACCTGCTGCAGCTGTCACATCAGCAGTCCCAGCTGAATACCAACCAGGGCCTGGCTGCCATTAATAAGCTGGATAATCCCAGCCAGGTAGGCAAGACCTTGCCTGCGTTGGGGCTCAGCGATTCTTCCCTGCCAAAAGGGTATAAGACCCTGATGGCGGTTAAATCGTTTAGTATCGGCAGGAGCATGGTCAATTATTCCGAGCTTTCGGCGAAGAACATATCCGTGAACGGCGTCCAGGCGGAATACAATCCCCATTACTATTATGCCTTCGCCGCCGGCACCATCGACTATCGGTTCCGGGATTTCCTGATCCAACAACCCAACGAACCGCATCAATATCTGAATATCTTTCGCATCGGCAAAGGCCTCAAGGGGGGCAACAGCGTGATCCTAACCTATTTCACAGGGAGGAAGCAGTTGTACAGCTCCGCGGTAAGCGATAGCCCTACTGCCGTGGCGCCAGCCAGCTCGATCATGGGATTTACACTGGAAGGGAACTATCATCTCACAAAGAACATTTTGTTTACCGGTGAGGTGGGCAAATCTTCTTCGCCTGCATATAGCAACGATACGAGCAAAGGTCATAGCGAAAGGTCCAGCCTCTTCGGGGTCAGCGATCGCAGCAATGAAGCCTGGAGCGTGAAGGTGAATGCATATTTCCCGGAGACCCAGACCCGGATAAAGGCCGGTTATAAGCATCTGGCCGTGAACTATCAATCGTTCAGCATTTTTGCCGATGGTTCGGATCAGAGCGCCTGGAACGCCAGTGTGGACCAGCTGCTGTTCAAGAAACAGCTGGACCTCCTCGTAGGGGCCAACACCAACGATTTAAGTAATCCTTTTCTCAATGGAGAATACAGCAGCACCACGGTTTTTAAGAGCATCCAGGCGACATTCCGCCGCAAGAACTGGCCCGTCGTTTCCCTCGGATATTTCCCCAGCAGCCAGCTCACCAAGTTGGGCAGTGGCCAGTATACGGAGAACCTCTTCTATACCCTTGTAGGGAATTCTACGTGGTCTTATCGGCTGCACAGCCTTGCGATGAACACCACACTGGTCTATACCCAGTTCTATAATCGTTCTTCCGATTCCGGGTTCACGTATTTCAATACCCGCAATCTCATGTTCAGCCATTCGGCCTTCCTCAACAAATCTACCGTGCAGCTAAATGCCTCGGCCGCCGATAACGACACCTATCAGCTCTACACGGTGGAAGGTAAGGCACAACAAACGATCGGAAAGATCCTTACGGTGGGGGCCGGGATCAATTACAACGTGCAGACCGTCTATGCTATACATGTCTTTGGCTATTCCGCGGAAGCGGGTCTGAAGTTGAATAAGCTGGGACAGATCCAGTTCTCGGCGCAAAAGGGCTATATCCCCAGTATGAATAAAGTGCTGGAGCCCGATAACACGGGACGCCTTACTTATATAAAATCATTTTGAAACGGCTTAGTATGAAAAAGAAAATACTGCTCCTTTCGTCCATTGTCCTGCTGTCGGTCGCTTTAAGAGCGCAGATCAACCTGACCTTGCAGGTTCCTCCTTTTGGCGTGCTGATGAAGAATCAGCTTTGGAACATGACGCTGATCAACACGGGAAATATTGCCACGCCGGTACAGCTGAGTATGACGATGGTAGACGAGAAGACCAACGAACCGGTGTTGTCGGCTAGTGTACCGACGATCATTCTGAACCATGGGGCGCGGCAGATCCAGGCCAAGGACCTCAATCCCATCGTCTATACCTACGAGAGTCCGGCTGTTACGGACAGGAATCCCAATGGACTTCTTCCGATAGGCCAGTTCCGGGTCTGTTATACCGTTTCCAGGGGCGTCGACAATGGTTCCGCCATTGAGGCTTGTATTGAGCTGGCCGTGGACCCGCTGAGCCCGCCGCTTTTGAATACGCCCGCCGACGAGGCGCAGATCTATACGGCCAGCCCGCAGTTTACGTGGCTGCCACCTTCACCTGCGAATATGTTCGGTGATCTGAGCTATGATCTGGTCCTCGTGGAAGTACTGCCGGGTCAGGCGAAAGCCGATGCCGTCGAGCAAAATGTGCCCGTCTATAGCGGCGGACTTCTTCACAATCCATTTTTGAACTACGCCACTTCTTATACCGCTTTGGATACCGGGCGGCTTTATGCGTGGCGGATCGTCGCCTTAAACAACGGTCAGCCCGCGGCCATGAGTGATATCTGGACGTTCAAAGTGGTGACTCCGCCGATGGCTGTGCCGGCGCCTGAATATTCCGCCTTTGTAGAGCTTCGGCGCGGGCTCGATGCTTCCCTCGTCACGGCCGGTAAATCACTCGAGGTCACATTCGATAACGCGGCTTCGGATAGCTTGGTAAGGTATACCATCTCGGCAATTCAGCAGGCGGGCAATCCGGTGATACAACAAGGGACGCTATCCATCCGGCGAGGCCGGAACTGGCTTACGGTCCCTCTGACGAAGGGCGCGTACAGCTCTGGTAAGCTGTATCTCTTTCAGTTCATCAACAGCCGAAACGAGTCCTGGGATATCAAATTCACTCCGGCTTCCAAATAAGTGTTCGCATCATAAAACGACAAAAGATCCTTTACCATGTTAGGAGTTTTAACACTACGGTTTAGACGACATATCGCCTGTTTATTCTATATTCTGTTTTATGCTCAGTGGGCAGTGGGGGCGGCGAAAGATCGTTACGATCCTCTGGGAAGCCGTGTTTCGCCGACGGTGAAAAAAGCCGAGGTGCGTCTTCCGGTGATCACGGCGCCAGGGGACGACCGGCATTGGGCGGCTGGATCAGATGTCCCGGATAATTTCCCGGATTCGGGTGTAATACCCGGGCATTCCAATGTTCCCATGAGCAATCTTGCTGCCGCTTCGCCGGCGTTCGCGCTTCCAAAGGCGCCGCTGGGCAGTGCTATGCGGCCATCGAATGTCATCCAGCCGGCCGTTGCCGCTGGCGGCCCGAATCAGCCCGAGATGCAGTCGTTTACGCCGGTGGGCGCCAATAACATGGTCGACCTCTTCTCCGGCGACTTCTCCTATAATATTCCCCTGCTAGATGTAGGCGGCTATCCCGTGAACATCGCCTATCATAGCGGCCGCAGCATGGATGAGGACGCCAGCTGGGTGGGATTGGGATGGAATATCAACCCCGGAAGCATTACCCGCGATATGCGGGGTGTGCCGGATGATTTCAATGGCGGTAGTGACACGGTTACCAAAACGCAGAGCATGAAGCCCAATATCAACTGGGGATTGTCGGCAGGCGCGGGTGTCGAGCTCATGGGTTTACCGCTCAATGTTAGTGCCGACATGGGGATTTTTCATACCACCTATAATGGATGGGGAATTGAGAAAAGCCTGGATGCCTCGCTAAGCATAGGAGACAAGGCACAAGGCGTCTTCACCGGCAAATTAGGTATCGAGGACAATTCTCAAAGCGGTATCACGCTGACGCCTGGGCTGAGTTTTCAAAGCGCCTACGCCAAGGTAAATGAAAATGCCGGCGCAGGCGTTGGCTTGTCCGTTGCCGCCCCTTACAATAGCCGCACGGGATTGAGGGATATTCAGCTTAATGTAACCCCAACGATCCAATCGAAGGCGATGGCGGAGAGGAAAAAGAGTTACGACCTCCCCAGCGCGGGCATCACGTTCGCCTGGCCTTCTTACATGCCGGACATGCAGGTGGCCAAGACCAACTATAACTTCACTTTTACCATGAAGCCGGGTACGGCTTTTTGGGGAACCCACGGTCATATATTTTTTAAAGGCTATTACGGCAGGGAGTTCATCGCCGATGGCGATACCTCGCGGCAATTGCCGGTCTATGGGTATCTGAATACACAGAACCGCGGCACCGGCTGGTCGGCATTAACCGACCTCAACCGGGAAAAGCAAATGGTCTATCGCGAAACGCCGCCCGTTCCGCATATCGCGATCCCATCTTACACCTATGATGTGTTCAGCATCAGCGGCGAAGGCAACGGTGGCCAGTTCCGGGCATACCGGGGAGACATCGGTTTTATGGCCGATCCGCTGATCTCCAGCAAGAGCTACTCCGGCGAAGCCAGCCTTGATCTGGGAGGCGGCAGTCTTGTGCATGGTGGGACCGACCTCAACGCCAACTACTCGACGACCAGTGATGGCCCGTGGCTGGTGGACAACCCACTGCGCAATCTTGTCGATTTCCAGAAAAGCAATGGCCTTTTCGAGGCGGCCTATTTCCGCAATCCGGGCGAAAAGACCAGCAACACGAAGAAATACTATGCCGCTCTCGGCGGGGACTATACGGTTGCGTCGCTGCTTTCTCAGCCTGGCGGCGGATCAACGATAATGGCGACCAATCTCTTCGGTCTTTACAACGGCGCCAAACGCATGGGTACCGACACCCTCACCGCAGCCAATGTCATCAAGACCACCCGCGATAAAAGAAGCCAGGTCATCAGCTATCTCACGGCACAGGAGGCTTCGGTGACGGGGCTTGACAAATACATCAACCGATATAATGTCAACCAGTTCGGCAATACCTGTTATAGCGATCCCATGCCCACCGATGCAGGAAGCGGTACCGGCGTGCCGGGCGAATACTATAGGACAAATTCATTGAGTGGACCTTATACGGTGCGTCAGGATCCCAAGATCTTCTTCACGTATTTCAACGGCAAAAGCGAGGATGATCAAGGAAGCCCCTTTTATTACAACCACTCGGGATATAAGGACTATTCCGATCCGACCTTTCCTTATAACTACTATTCCATCCGTTGGCTCGGACGGTTAAAAGCACCCGTTACAGGCGACTATGCATTGGGATTTTATATGGACGATGGTTTCCGTATCTGGATGAACGATACGCTGCTGGTCAACGATTGGCGTATCCACGCTGCTTCTTTCGATTCGGTACACGTTAATCTGGTGGCCGGCCGGCTGTATAATTTCCGCGCGGAATACTTTCAGCAGACCAAGCGGGCGTATATGCAATGGTTCTGGCGTCGCCCGGATAACCCAACGGCTCACTTCAATATCCATCAATACAATGACGTCGACAGCGTAGAGGCGCAATACTTCTACCCGCCGGTAACCGTCGATACGGTCCCGGTAAATCAATTCCTCACACGGGAAGACCGGGTCAATGATTTTCGGAAACCCAACCATATCTCGGAGATCGACGTGCTCAACCCCGACGGGAAAAAATATGTGTACGGGATACCGGTTTACAACGTGAGCCAGGATGACGTCAGCTTTAGTGTATCGAAGGATAGCGGAGACATAACATCCGGTTTGACGGGCTTTCAGTATGGGACCGATAACACCACGCATAATCAAAACGGCATCAATGGTTATTATAACCGGGAGAAGATGCCGGCCTACGCCCACTCCTTCCTGCTCACAGGTCTGCTGTCACCGGATTATGTAGACGTTACAGGTGACGGTATCAGCGATGATGACATCGGTGATGCTGTAAAATTCACTTATTCCAAAACGGCGGGCATCGGTAATCCTTTTGGCTGGCGTGCTCCTTACGTGAAAGGCAAAGCTACCTACTCCGAAGGTCTCCGCAGCTATAACCGCGACGACAAAGGGCATTACACCTATGGCACCAAAGAGCTCTGGTATCTCCATACCATAGAGTCGAAGACGATGATCGCCACTTTCCTCCTTAAGCCCAGGGCCGATATGCTGGACATAGACGAGTATGGCAATAAAAGCAATTCCGGCAAAGCCATGTGTTTAAAGGAGATCGACCTCTATTCGAAAGCCGATTTCATGGCTAAGGGGACTGCTGCGACGCCCATCAAGACTGTGCACTTCGAATACAGCTACGAGCTGTGCCGTGGCGTCAATCAACCGCTGAACGACTCCGGCAAGCTTACGTTAAAAAAGATTTGGTTCACGTACAACGGTAACAACCGTGGGCAGATCAACCCCTATGTATTCAATTATCATCCCAACAATCCCGACTATCAGTTCAACCAGGCGGACAAATGGGGTACTTATAAGCCGGCTACAGAGAATCCCGGAGCCACCACTTCCAACCCGCTGCCGAACGTAGACTATCCTTATGCGATACAGGACAGCACCACGGCCGCCTATAACGCGTCCGCCTGGATGCTCGATTCCATAGAGCTTCCTTCGGGGGGCCGTATAAAGGTCAACTACGAAAGTGATGACTACGCCTATGTACAAAACAAACGTTCCGCCCTGATGTGCGGTATCGCCGGATTAGGCTTCGATACCACCGGGCACTATACTAACCGGTTGTATAACTTTTTTACTGGCGACAACCTATATGTTTATGTAAAGGTTCCCCAAGCGGTGAACTGGGGTTCCGATCTCTTTTCTCACTATCTGGATGGCCTGGATACCATTTATTTCCGGCTTTTTGTCAATATGCCCAAAGACGATTTCGGCAGCGGCGGTGAATTCGTTCCTGGCTATGCACAACTTGACCGGGGCGCTGCTCACTGGTATGGTCGTGTCAACGACAGTCTTATCTGGATCAAGATCATGGGTGTCAATTCCACCGGCGACGGCGATGGCCCCTACAGCCCACTGGCATTGACGGCCATCAACTATCTGCGGCTCAACCTGGGCTCCAAGGCTTATCCGGGGTCGGAGGTAAATGACAATCTCAATATAAACGATGGGATCAAGATCCTCGTAAGCATGGTGACCAATATATCGGGTATGCTGGAAGGGTTTACGAATACGGCCCGTGGCAACGGCTGGGCCAGTGTCGTCGATACCTCCAGCCGGAGTTTCGTTCGGCTCGACGATCCCGCCCTAAAAAAGTATGGTGGCGGCCTGCGCGTAAAAAGCATCCTTATCTATGACAACTGGGATTCGATGACGGTCAAAACCGGTAGACGGGCCAGGGGAACAGTTTATGGTCAACAATATGACTATTCTACCGATCAATGGGTGAATGGAGTGGATACACGCATCAGCAGCGGGGTAGCCTCCTGGGAACCTGCTGTAGGCGGGGAAGAGAATCCCTTCCACACGCCCATAGAATATGTCGACCGCGTCTCGATGCTGGCGCCTGCCTCGATGCAATATTCGGAAGCGCCGCTCGGCGAGTCCTTTTATCCGGCGCCATCCGTGGGTTACAGCAAGGTAAGGGTCCGTTCGATCCACACCGGCAAAGTTCGTTCTTCCAACGGCTGGTCGGAGTCCTGTTTCTATACGACCGCGGATTTCCCCACGCTCTGGGACTATACTTCTCTGGATCCCGATACAAAAAAACGCTACAAGCCAATTCTTGCCAATCTGTTGCGTATCGACCAGCGGGATTATCTCACCCTTTCCCAGGGTTTCAAGGTCGAGCTTAATGACATGAACGGCAAGCCCAAGTCCGAGGCGACCTATGCCGAGGTCGACAGTAATAACCTCATCTCCAGTACCAATTATTACTATAGGGTCGACAACCAATCGACACAGGTCAAACACCTGCTAAATACTGTTCCGACCATTGACCCGCAGGGAAATATCGACGGCAACGGGCTCATCGGCAAGGACGCTGAGCTCATGACCGATATGCGGGATGAGACCTCCATCGTATTGGGCGCAAATGTCAATCTCAACGTAGACGTATTTGAGGCCGGCGTCTGGCCGCTGGCAATACCTTCACTGCTGAATCTTTTCCAGCATTCGACCAATCAGTTCCGGACCGTGGCCGTCACCAAGGTCATTCAGCGATATGGTATCCTGGACAGCGTGGTGAAGGTGGACAAGGGCAGTAAGATCTATACCAAGAACCTGCTTTATGATGCCGAAACGGGCGACGCGATCCTTACGCGTACCCAAAACGAGTTCGGCGACTCTATTTTCTCCTTCTCCTATCCGGCGCATTGGGCTTACAGGGGGATCGGCCCTGCCTATCAGAACATCGATGCCCAGTTAAGCCACGTGATCGTCGACCATGGTTTGCTCATCGACAGTACCGGTGATACTACCGGCGTGCCTATCGCCGCCGCCAACTATCTCCAGCCGGGTGATGAATTATATGCAACGGGACGAGTGACCATCACACCGACTCGTAATCCAATTCATAATGCGTCCGAGTCCTTCCCGAATTTTTATCATCTATGGGTAGTGGATTCGATCATCGGCAATTCGGGTACGCCTGTGCCTTATATCGTGGATCAATACGGTACGCCCTTTTCCAGCAATGATGTGAGTCTCAAGGTGGTGCGGTCCGGTTATCGAAATATGGCTTCGGGTGTAGGATCGATCACCTGTCTCTCCAATCCGCTGGTTGTCGATGGACAGGGCAATTACCATCTGGTGCTGGATTCCAGCCGCCGGGTGGTGAATGCAAGCGCGGCGGAGATGAGTCAGCTTTGGCGGGTGGAAGACAAACGGCGCACAGATGTCCAGAACTCCTGTGTTTATACCTCGCAGGATAGTGCCGAGGCAGCGAATGAGCTTTGTGGTTGTATCAAACCGCTCTTCGACTGGTTGCAAAAAAATAACCTGCTGTACTACGGAACTTTCCCGCGGCTCACGGTGGCACAGATAGCTGCCAGCGCCGGCATTAGCCTGAACAGCTGCCCGCTGCTACAAAGCAATTCCGGCGGCACCTTCAAGCCATTGACGACAACCGCCAATACTACACTTTATCAGGCCATGCTGGGTAACCTGGTCTTTACGATCCACAGCGTTTCGGGTCTGCCCTTCAACCTGCGGAATATGGTGAGTTCCTGTAGCGGGACCAACCAGGTTCTTTACAAAGTTCCCGGCCTGGTCGCAATACCCCCGGATACCGCAACCATGAATATCACGCCGTCATTTGTCAATCTTATTTCAACCGGGAATATCTGCGCCGGTAACAGTGATTCGCTGACGCAGGAAGATTCTTTATCGGATCACCTGCTGGTGGAAAACAGCCTGCTGGTTAACGGAACGCCTCGTAACGCGGTGTCCATCCTGAACTTCGGGCGGCTCGATCGCATTCTGCCTCCTTATCAGACGATCCTTTCGGCTCATCTTATTCTACATGCGGACACGAGGGGCCATATTCCCGGTACCTACGACAGTGCCAATTCGGTATGGAAGGTGGATACGCAGGGTATCTCGCTTACAGAACCCCAAGGCTGGATCCTTCATCAGCGACTGGATACCATCATCTACCAATCGTATTATACGCCCTGGTATAGCGGGGTGCAGGATAGTACCGGCTTTGAGGACTTCAATGTCGACGAAACCAATTATATCGACAGTCTCATGGACGGACCTTTTGCGTCGACAAACTTTGCTCTCACGAAGGGGTCGGGCAGGATGTCATCGAACCATTATGACTCTGCTATGGTGGCCAATGGAAATCTACCCCCGTATCTCAATGCGGGCTATGGGAACTACTATGCCACTTATTATTCCCCCAAATATTCGGATTCTACCAAATGGCCGGTATTGCAGGTGAAGTACCTGATCTATCATCCTGTAGACACCTCCGGGGCAGTCCTGGTGTATAACTCGTCTATGAGTTGTACACCGATAACCGGAAGGACCTGTTATAGTGCCGTCACCGATACGATGGTGAATGCTTATCAATATGGGATCATGGGTGACTACCGCCCCCTGCGTTCGTATGTGTACTATAATCAGCGTAAAGAGGTCAATCCCCTGGACACTACGGTGAGTATTCGTACGGCAGGTACCATTCCCAACTTCGAGCCCTTCTGGCACTACAATTCGGATAGCAGCCGCTGGCTACCCACCTATGACAGCAGCCGTTGGGTTTGGAATAGTCAGACGACTCTCTTCAACCGAAAGGGTTTCGAACTCGAGAACAAAGATCCGCTGGGCCGCTATAACTCCGGGCTTTACGGTTATGGTCTGACCGTGCCTACAGCCGTCACCCAGAACAGCCGGTACCAGGAGTCGGCCTTCGAAGGTTTCGAAGACTATGGTTTTATCTCCAACTCCTGTGATAGTTCCTGCGCGGAAGCCCGTCCCTTCGACTTCTCGTCCTATTCTTCGAATATCAGCGATTCCGCAGCGCACACAGGTCTCTATAGTCTGCGTGTCCCGAAGGGGACCTCCATCAGCCTCGTTAACCTACCGGTGGCACCGGCCCCGGATGCGGATAATCCGGCGTTGGCCGACACGCTGATCACCGATGCCTGGGGCGAAGCCCGTTATGCGGGGGCAAAGGCTTCGAGCAATACGGTGCTGCCGCCCTTTAAGCCTTTTGCCGGCAAGAAAATGCTGGTGGGCGCCTGGGTGAAAGAGCAGGACAGCTGCAGTTGCCAAACCTACTCTAACGACCACCTGATAGTAAGTTTCACCTTATCCGGCGGCGGGACAACGACGGTTACACTTTCGCCATCGGGTAATATTATCGAAGGGTGGCAGCGTTATGAAGGCATCCTGACCATCCCGGCCAATGCGACGGCGATGAGCATCACCATGCAGGGTTCAGCTTCATCGACTACGTACTTCGACGATATCCGTATCCATCCTTACAATGCGGAGATGAAGTCCTATGTCTACAATTCGGTGAATCTGCGGCTGATGGCCGAGCTCGATGAGAACAACTACGCCACCTTCTATGAATATGACGATGATGGAACACTGATCCGTGTGAAGAAGGAGACCGAGCGGGGGATCATGACAATCAAAGAAACTCGTAGTTCACTATTACTGAATCAATAAAACTACCGACGATATGCTCAGAAAGATCATTTTATACGGTATGTTCCTGGCGATCATCCAGGGGCTTGGACGGCCGGCGGCCGCTCAGGTCGACAGCACTGCGATCCGGGGTTTTCTTGCGAAGATCCAGCAGGCTTATAGCAAAGGACATTTTCTGGATTTCAATATCCGGTATTACTATGCCAATGCCGATCAGCCTCAGCTTTACCTGGATTCGCTGGCCGGAAGGATAGAGATGGATCAGGAAAATTGCAGTGTGACCCTGGCCGGGATAGAGACTATACTAACGGGGAAGTATGCCATTCAGATCAATCCGATCGATAAAAGCATCTACGTGGCGGCGACACATAAGGCTGCCGCAGCCAATCCCCTGGGTATGGTGGATAGTATCCTGGCGCATATCCAGGGCGTCAAGACTGCGGTGACGAAGAGTGCACAAGAGCAATCCCTGACCCTCGATTTTCCGCCCGACCAGGCTTATACACAGATCTCAATCCACATCGATGAAAAAACGGGTTTCATTCAGCGGATCAGCTATGCCCTAAACACGGCTAAGCTCGTCGGCGGGGGCGTGATCAACAGGCCCGGCAACCCGAGCCCGTATGGACCGCGCGGGAATATGGACATCGTGTTCTCCGACTATCGCCAGGGCGATTTTGACGAAAGCCTGTTTCGCGAAGACAATTATTTTAACCGTATCGGTCCCGGGCATTTCGAGCCGGCTGCGCGATACAAAGATTACCATATCTATTTAGCTTCTTCAAACCTCTAATCCTGCGTTATGCGAGCATTGCGGACCTATTGCATTCGGTTATTCTTCGGTTGGGTGATCTTATTCTTTGGCATGGCCAATGTACAAGCCGGCAACGGCGGCGGAGGCAGCCAGGTGAAAGCAGTAGCTGTACTCGATGGCAGTCAGCACCAGATCCAGCCGGATTCTACTATTACGGTCGTGGATTCCTCTTTCTTTGATCCCACGTTGTCAGGGCTACTCACCAACAAGAGCTATACGGTGCAGAATGCCGTGACGGTGATGATCAATGAGGCGTCTCCGCTGTATATGCACAGTCAATGGACGGCGACGCTGAAGCTGTTTATCAGCTCGACCGATTCCGCCGGCAACGTGGATACCATGACCCGAATATTTACTGTAGGTTATGACTCCGTGGGTACCTATAATAGCCGCATCAGCTATGCGTTTCAGGGTGGACATAAGGTGACTGTAAAAGTTGTCTCCGACTCTACGAACGCCACGGGATGGGATCCGATGACGGTGCTGCTGGTCGAGAACCAGCTGAGCACGCGGCCGGCTTTTGCCTTCAATTGTCAGACGACGATCAACACCATTTCCGTGAATCCTATCCCGGATTCCGCTGATGAGCTGCCGGTAAGTTGGAATGCGGTGCTTGGCGCCGATCAATACGACGTGGAATGGACCTATATCTATGACAGCGCCCTTAACAATTATAAAACCGGGGCCAACTATAATCCCACGGCTATTTTCCGCAACAACGCCACCCGCGTGACGGTCACCGGTACGTCTTACAATATTCCCATGATCTATGATGATCATGGTACACTGTTCATCCGGGTCCGCCCTGTGATGCTGGGAACAGCAGGAGCCGTGACCAACGCCATATGGAGCTCGGATGCCTCGCCGGCGATAATGGGTAGCTATGCTTTTAATGGGCATGAGCGCCCGCTGAACTGGCAGTCCAATATCAGCTATGCAGAGGAAGGAAAGCGAAAGGTAGTGGTGCAATATTATGATGGCAGCCTCCGGAGCCGGCAGACCGTGACGAAGGATAATACCACCAATACGACCATCGTCGGGGAAACATATTACGATTACCAGGGCCGGCCTTCTATCCAGGTGATGCCGGCGCCCACCCTTAATAATGTCATCGGGTATACCGCGGGTTTCAACGTGAGTCTCAATTCACCGGACTACAATCAATCCAATTACGACACGCTTACTACCGTCGGCTATTGCGATGCGCATGCGGACCCGATGGGAGATTCGAGCGGAGCCAGCCAATATTATTCGCCATACAACCCACAGGCAAATCAGGGGTTAAACCAATTTATCCCCAATGCGGAACACTATCCCTTTACCGAAACGGAATATACGCCCGACAACACCGGCCGCATCAGCCGCCAGGGTGGGGTAGGTCCCAACCATCAACTGGGGTCGGACCACGAAACCAAATATTACTATGGTACGCCCGACCAGGCCGAGTTGGATGCCCTGTTCGGAACCGAGGTGGGCGACAAGTCGCATTACTTCAAGAACATGGTGCGGGATGCGAATGGCCAGTATAGTGTTAGCTATGTGGACATGCATGGCCGGACGATTGCGACGGCTTTGTCGGGGGCGCAACCGCAGGGGATGTCTCCTCTTCCCTCCAACAATGTAAGGACGCTTACCGAAACGCTGGCGGACCCTTCTACGGCATCTGTCCGGGGTCTGAATATGATCAGCCAGAAAGCGCTGGTCGTTTCGCAGGCCGATACCTACAATTTTAGTTATAGTCTTCTGCCGGATACGCTGTTGCAGGGCAACTGTCAGAATCAGAATATCTGTTACACCTGCCGTTATGATCTCACCGTTACGATAACCGACAACTGCAACAACAACGCCTTTGGTGGCCAGCCTTATGTGGTGAGCAAGCATAATTTCTCCCTGGCTACCCTGGCGAACTCGACTCAGGATACGGCGATGAATTTCACCTTTTCCGTGCCTTTGCCAGAGGGAAGTTATGTAGTGACCAAACAGTTGACCATAAACCAGGATGCGTATAATTACTACCGGGACAGCATCTACATGCCGAACAATACCTGCACCAGCCTGAGCCAGCTGCTCACGCAACAGAAGTCGGTGATCGCTTCGAAGCTGACTTCCTGTACGGCGAGCTGTTCGGACTGTATGGCCAATGTAGGCACTTTTGCGACCTTCCTGGCCAGCTATAACCAGGCGCTGGGATTGTCGGCGACGGATACTACCTATAAAACCGAAGCCACTGCCGCTTACCAAAGCGCGTTGTCGGCCTGTGCGGCGGTCTGTCAGACTTCCAATGATGTCAATGACATCACCAATGGGATGCTGCAGGATATGACACCGCCATTTGGTCAATATGCCGATTCTTCGTTTGCGGATGACTATGATAAATATTCGATCTTCTACATCCAGAAAAGCAGCTCCGGGCCGAACGATACCGGCTATGTGCCGCTGTTCAAAATACCGGAGATCGTCTATCATAACGCCAATGGCAAGCCCGACAGTGTTTATGACGCCAAATCCGGACTGATGGTCGCGCCCAATATGCTGACCAAAGAGGAGTTTGTAGCTAATTTCCGCTCGTCCTGGGCAAATGATCTGTTGCCCTATCATCCGGATTATTTACGGTTACAGGTAATGGTTAAAGACAGCGCCGGCTATAACTGGGACCGGGGGATGGGAGCGGTGGATACCTATGCGGCGGCGGTAGCTGCAGGTTATCTCAATCCTTCGAATTACTCAGGCTTTGTAACGGCTACGGGCATTTCAACAGTGGGGTCAGGCGATCCGTTGCTGGCCGGTAACACCAATGTCAAGAACGACGTGCAAGGAGCGATGACCTCCTATCAGAATCTGCAAAATCCCAACAAAACCATGACGATGTGGGGTTTGGCCGTGTCCATGGTGAAGTGTGCTAATGCTGCGCCCAATAGTGGTTGTGTCTTGAACTACGACAAGGACGACAATAAATTCCCATATGGATTCGAAGATCCCTCGCTATGCACAGCCGATAAGGATATGGCCTGGCGGATCTTCCGGCAGCTTTATCTGCAAAAAAAGCAGGACTTCGTCTACAAGGATCTGCTGGCCAGCCCTTCCGGCAAAACGGCGAACTCGCGGCAATACACCTCTACACCGAAGATCAGCTCTTTGCAGCCGCTGCATACCTCTGCTTTTACCCAACTATCCGATCAACTGAGTCAGCAGGATGGTCCCTTGAAATACCTCAGCAATATCAACGGAACTACTGCTGCCAGCAATGCGCAGTCGAAAGTTCAGGATTCGCTCAATGCCTTTTACTCGCTTAATGTCAATGCTTATGCGCAGCAATGGTACCAGCAGCTCACCAGCTCTTGTAACCTGTACAATCCCACCGACGTCCAGCAAACCCTGATCCCGGCATTGAAGGCACTTTGTCTCCAGGCTACCGACGTCGACCATCCGTATGGAGCCAGCACGTTGCCCAGCGGTGCCACGCCTTATACCTTTGAAGGACAGCCTTGCACCAGCTTTACGCAGATCATCAACCTATACAATCAAAGCAAGGGTATCACGGACCAGGTGCATTGCAATGCCGAGCTGATCAACTCTCCCCTGCCCTATGATAACCAGCCGGTTTACGCCGCGAAGCCGGAGTACGGACGGCCATCGGACTGCGAATGTTCGATCATCACCGGTTTGTTCAATCAATATACGGCATCTCATTTCGGTGACACCAGCTTTTCTGCCTATCTCCTGCGCACGCAGCATGTTACCATGACCAGCTCGGATCTGAATACCCTGCTGGGGATGTGCGATAATACCACCAATTCGCTTTCCTGCCAGAACAACGAGCAGCCCATCTATTTGCCCCCTGTGATGCAATGCCATGCAGGCCAGACCTGTTCCAGCTGTCAGACCATCGATTCGCTGTATGCGGCCTTCAAAGTCGCCTATCCGGGCATTCTGCCCACCGACAGTTCCGACGCGGACACGGCGCAGGCGATCAAGAACCAGCTGTTTCAGAATTATATGAACAACCGGCTGGGTTATAACCTGCAGTTCTGGCAATATTTGCAGTTCATGGATACGTGTGCCGCGCATGCGGCGGATACGGTGACGTCGACCAACTGTACACCGGTTACTATCGCGCAGACTTTTACCTCGGGTGGGGCGGATAACATGATCAATATCGCCAATACGCCGGACGGCGGTTATGCCCTGGCCGGATATAAGACGATAAATGGCGTTTGGAACGCCTATCTCATGCGTTATAACAGCACGGGAGCAGTACAATGGGCAAAGACTTACAGCGCGCCTGGCGGCTCGCAATTTTGGCAGGTAAGAGCTACATCCGACGGCGGTTTTGTCGCTACGGGTCATGCCTTCTCCGATAATACGCAGGGGTCCGGTTCGGTACTGGTAGTCAAGACCGATGGGGCAGGAACTGCCCAATGGGTAAAGACCTATGGATTTCCTACCAATCCGGACGACGGATATGGAAGCAAATCATTTGATATCATTCAAACAAGCGATGGCGGTTATGCTGTTGTCGGGGATTATGGTTTATCCAGAGATAATACGGGAAGCGCCCAAATGTTGTGTATGAAATTGGGCCCGAATGGTGAGTTCAAATGGGCAAGGGAGATGGATCACGGAAATAATGGGGATGGTTATGGAGTTGCCGAAAGCAATGATACACTGATCTTTATCGGCCGGCAATGGGGAGCGCAGTACGGCGGTGTTCAAGGGGCATTGGTTAAGCTGGATGAAGCCACCGGGAATTTTTATAGCGCCATAAGCCTCCAGGATTCTACCATCGCACCAGGAGGAACAGATGCATATGGTTTGCAAGTGTACAACCTTACTCTCACCAGTAATGGCTACCGGATGGCGGACTATGTGAGTGAGGATGGGGATGGGCGAGTCGCTGGCCACTATGGCTATCTCAATCTGGCATATGACGGAACTCCGTTGGGGGCCGCTCGTTTCGGCTTACCTCCTGGTGTCTCGGATAATCAAGTTGCCACCGGTGGTAATGCCGTACCGCTGCCGAGCGGCGGCTGGCTGGCAGGGGAAACAACCGTTAACGGGCCGAACATTTATTGGGTAAGGCTCGACTCCAATGGTGTAGAGCAGTGGACGCGGCAATCCAAGCTTCCGGGCACAACCCCCGGCCAGACATTCGGATCGGCTGTAGAGAACCCGGACGGAACATATACGGTTCTCGGCACCAATAACAGCGCTGCCATGATCCTCGACCTTTCTTCCTCCGGCGCCGCAGGGTGTTATGACACGGTGGTTGCTATAAACCTCCAAACGCCCAACATTAAAGATTCTACGCTGGTTGAGAGTAAGACCAACTACCTTACCCCGACCGATACTACAACGATCACCGTGACGGATCAGGTCAATTCGAGCACGTTAACGACCTGTGCCGGCAATACCAATTGCTATGTGGCCTACAACGGCCCGCTGCTCTGCGGCAAGTCGGATCCCTTGCTCACGCCGACCGTAACCGAAGTCACTAATTGTTCCGACAGCACCTTCTTCACCGTGAGCACAGCCACCTCGCTGTTCAACAACTATACCGACTCGCTCACGGGCGATTTCGAGAAGCGTTATCTCGCGAAGTGTATGAATGCCTACCAGCATGAGACGTTCACCGTGACTCATAATGTTGCAGAATATCACTACACGCTCTACTATTACGATCAGGCGGGTAACCTCTTCAAGACTGTTCCGCCGGCCGGTGTCCAGCAGATCACGGATACCAATTGGATCAAGCAGGTAGATGCCGATCGTCTTGCAGGCATTTCGCTGACGCCGCGTCATACGTTGGTCACCAACTACCGGTATAATACGCTCAATCAGGTGATCGCCCAACGGACGCCTGATGGGGGCGGCAGCCAGTTCTGGTACGACCGGCTTGGCCGGTTGGCTGTGTCTCAGAATGCGCGGCAGAATCCGAACACTCAGTACAGCTTTACTCAGTACGATACCATCGGCCGGATCATCGACGTGGGCCAGCTAATGAGCTCTGCTGGCATCACTAATGACATCAGTCGGAACCAGAACTCGTTATCGACATGGCTCACGAATGCCATGCCGACTGCCAACCAGCTCACCATTACAACCTATGATGTCCCGAATAGTTTGATCTCGAATGAGCTGGCTCAGCAAAATACACGTAATCGGGTTTCCTACACCAGCCTCTACGATACCGCCACCGACGTGGCTAATGGTACACCCAATGCCGTTGCTTCGACGTACTACAGCTATGACATCTTGGGCAATGTGGATACGCTGGTGCAGGATTATGGTAACGGCACGCTGTATTCCGATGTCTCCAATGTGATGAACTCGAGCTCGAACCGGTTCAAGAAGATCGTTTATGACTTCGACCTGGTGAGCGGGAAGGTCAACCAGGTTTCCTATCAGCATGGTTATGCGGATGGCTTCTATCACGCCTACCAGTATGATGCCGAAAACCGGATCACCAATGTTCAGAGCAGTACGGACAGCGTGAACTGGGATAATGATGCCTTCTATAGTTATTACAAGCATGGCCCCCTCGCGCGGACGGTCCTTGGGCAGCAGCAGGTGCAGGGTATCAACTATGCGTACACCCTGCAAGGCTGGCTGAAGGCTATCAACCCTGATCCGTATACCGGCGGTGGTTTTACGTTGCAGCCGGATAGTACGGGTAACGTTGTGGCTAATAATGCCTATAGCCTTTTGCTGAACTATTTTTCCGGTGATTACAAGCCTATTAGCAATGTGGCGGGTCCCGATAATGGGGTATACGGGGCGCTCGGTGCCGATTCGATGCCGCTCTACAATGGGAACATCAGCAGCATGGGTGTCAACATCAAGAAGCTGAATTCGCCGTTGCTGTACAGCTACCAGTATGATCAGCTCAACCGGCTGACGCATATGGATGCCTGGAAAAGGTCGGGGACCGCCTGGAGCGGCCTCACAGCTAGCACCGATTACCAGGAGAATGTCACCTATGATCCCAATGGGAATATCCTGACCTACCACCGAAACCGCGAGACCGCGGGTTCCGGCAACCAAATGGATCAGCTTCAGTACAATTACATATCCGGTACCAATCAGCTCGATCATATCTATGATACTGTCACGGCCAGCAGCAATGCAGGCGACATTGCCTCCCAGAGTGCCGGCAATTACAAATATGACTCCATAGGTGAGCTGGTTGGCGATGCGGCGTCCAATATCACGAACATCACGTGGACGGTGTATGGCAAGATCGCGTCCATCACGAAGTCGACGGATACGGTGATCAAATACACCTATGATCCCGCCGGTAACCGTATCAGCAAGACGGTAACCCATGCCGGCAGCGGCACGGTCACCTGGTATGTTCGGGATGCGCAGGGCAATATCCTGAGTGTATACACCTACGGGGATCCCTCAATCAACGGCGGCTCCCTTGCCCAAACCGAGCTCGATATCTACGGCAGCAGCCGGCTGGGCATCTGGAAGCGAGTCGTGCCCGTTTCCCCTCTCGACTCGACGGCGCATAATTCTTTCTCCGGGGATAGTATTACCTTTACCCGCGGCAATAAGCTCTTTGAATTAACCAATCATTTAGGTAACGTTCTGGCGACTATCAGCGACAAACGGTATGGCGTCACCACGGACGACAGTACGGTGGCCTACTATAATCCCGAGGTTGTCAGTGCCAATGACTATTATCCGTTTGGGATGATGCAATATGCGCGGAATTACACTGAGTTTGGTTCTGCTGCCTACAGGTTTGGGTTCAATGGGAAGGAGAATGATAATGAGGTGAAGGGGGTAGGGAATCAGATCGATTATGGGCATAGAGTCTATGATCCACGAATTGGCCGTTTTCAAAGTGTAGACCCACTAAGTGAGAAATATCCTTGGTATACTCCCTATCAATTTGCTGGTAATGGGCCTATTGTGAACCTGGATAAGGATGGGGAAGAGGAGTTTCACTATACTATTACCCTTAACAGTCAGGGAAAGACCTTTCTTACGCAAGGCTGTACCGAGGAATACAATCATCACAATTGGCTTGGATATCATTTTGACACGAAGATCCAGGGTGAACGCTATGTCGTAAAATATGGGGGGAACACCTATTATATAGGATTTGCCTCTGACAAGGGTAGGAATAATAATTGGAAGGTTGCTCAGTTCAAGCAATTCTTAAAAGATCCTGACGTACAGTATTTCTTAAATACCTTTGATGACGAGAAGACTGAGAGAGGAAATGCGCTGGTTAGCGATATGCAGATTGCAGCAATTTCTGCTCTGGCTGTTTCGGAACATCTTCAAACCAATTTAAATAACTCGAAGGCCAGCCTTCCAGAGCCGCAGCAAGAAAATACGCCTGGCGTTGGCGCGATGCGTAGGTTAGAATATGAACCAGCTTCATATCACGGTAAACAGGACAATGCAGTAAAAAGCAGGGCCCCGACTAATGGTCAAGATGCGTTGGATATGTCTGTTCAGGTTAAAGAGACATCTCCTCGTCGAGTTGGGATTGATTACGAGAAAAAGGAATTTGTAGTTTTTGATAGAACACAAGGGGATAAATACCACGGCCATGTTCGATCTTGGCAGGACTTACATACTGATATGCAAAATGCCTTGAAAAAGGCTGGGATGGTTGATAATAAGGGAAATATTTTAACTGGGCATTAAAGATGAGAGAATACAAAGATATACATCCAGTTGATAAGTATTATGCTGAACAAGTTTTTGCATCAAGTGATGTAGAAAAAATTTGTGATGCTATGGTTGCAGTTGCTTTTTATGAGCAGGACTGGAAATGGGCACAGGATAAGTTCCTTGGATTTTTTAAGGATGAGAACAGTGATATAAGCGGCTTAGCTGCTACGTGTTTAGGGCATATTGCAAGGGTTCATCATAACCTTGAAAAAGAAAAGGTCATTACAGTTTTACGGAGTCGTTTGGGAGATGCTAAAATTGCTGGTCGCATTGAGGATGCTCTTGACGATATTGAGCAGTTTGCTTAACGTTAGGTTAAGGAAATTAAAGTTGCGGGGCGAGTGAAGAGCTGGCTCCGCAATTATTTTATACCCTACCCTCCAATGTAAGGCTTTTCGGAAAGCCCTTTATTATTTGATGAATTAGCTCAGGGGATCAGTTTAAGGAGATTTTTGAGATCGCTATCTTCGATATCAGCCTGCTCGGCCTTGTCATAAATGGCCAGGAGGTAAACGGAGTGATGGACGACCTGGACATAGGTGATGACGCGGGCGCCACCGGACTTGCCTTTGCCTTTGGACGTGATGGCCGGCCGTATCTTATAGCAGTGATTGCCGAGAGGCGTTCCCTGATCGGGCTGCTGCTGAGGGAGCCGAGCAGTTCGGCATATTCTTTTTTAATAGAGGGATATTTTTTAGCCAGTCGTTTGAGTTGCCGGTCAAACGGCGGGATAGCCAGAACGCTATAGTTCATCGAGAAGTGCTTTGGCGGGCCTTGCTTGGAGTTTTCCTTGTTTGACGAGGTTCATATTATCAACGGCTTCCTTTAACTCTTCGAGAAGCTGCGCCTTTGATGGGGTCAGGGTCTTGGCCTTGACGAACGGCAAGTTTTTAAGGAGCTCCATGACGAACCCCGCTTTGTTGTCTTTAATATCAAGTAAAACCTTCATAGTGTGGTAATTATACCGGAATCTGGCCGCCACCCAGCCTGCGGTTTTTTAAACATCCTGCCAGCTAATTTACTAAAATATTCCGTTGGCGTCGGTTAAATCTCCCCCAGCGAGAACCCCTTTCCCGGCCGCACACCCTTCTCCGTGGCTTCGGCGATGCAGCACTCATTCACAGGGTCATGCTCAAAGAAGAGTATATACCCCCCAGCCGCGGCTTCGTCGAGAAAGGCGCGCTTTTCGGTCATGCTCGTAAGCGGGAACATATCGTAAGCCATCGTCCACGCCATGGGGAAATGCGCGATGGAAGGAAGGAGGTCAGCCACAAAGACCAACGTGCGGTCTTTATAAGAAAGCTGCGGCAACATCATTGCCGCGGTATGGCCCTCGACGAGGCGAACGGAGAGCCCGGGGAGGATCACGTTGGAGATCGTCGCAGGAGATGCGCCAACCCCGGGCGTAAACCCACCATGCGTGTCCACAAAATGAAGCCGGCCGCTTTCCTGGATCGGCAGGATGTTTTCGCGCAGAAAGGAGGCCTTCTCGCGGTCGTTGGGATTGACAGCCCAGTCCCAATGCCGGGAATGGGACCAGTACGTGGCATTGCGGAAAGCGGGTGCAAGCCGGCCATCGGCAGTCCGCACAATACTCCCGCCGCAGTGATCGAAATGCAGATGCGTCAGCAACACGTCCGTGATGTCGTCGCGATGGAAGCCATGCGCAGCGAGCGAAGAGTCCAGCGTGTCGGAACCATGCAGATAATAATGCGAAAAAAACTTCGCATCCTGCTTGTCGCCAATACCGTTATCGACCAGGATCAGCTTCCCGCCGTCCTCGATCAAAAGACAACGCATCGCCCAGCTGCAAAGATTGTTCTCGTCCGCAGGCTGGACCTTATTCCATAACGTCTTGGGCACCACGCCAAACATAGCGCCGCCGTCCAATTTGAAAAAGCCGGTATTGATAGTATACAACTGCATGTAAAGAAGATTTAAAGTGGGCTAAACTGCGGTCGCAATGCCGGCGCGGGCCTCCTGCCGTTGTTTACGCAACGCCGCATAAAGATAGCCTATGCCTATAACAAAGAAGACGATCAAAAAGATCACGGAATTCTTCATGCTGCCGGTAAGCTCCTCGATAAACCCGAAGCTGAACATCCCGATGACGATGGCGAACTTCTCCGTCATATCATAATAGCTGAAATAGGAGGCCGTGTCCTTGGTCTCGGGCATCAGCTTGGAATAGGTGCTCCGGCTGAGGCTCTGGATGCCGCCCATCACCAGGCCAACACCCAACGCCAGGGCATAAAAGGAATATTCGATGGGCCGCTGATGAGGCTCGAGATCGAGCTCTTCGCGCGAAAGCCGGGCCTCGACTGAGGCGAGGGCCTTATCATAATCGTCGGCGGAAAGGGTGGCCTTGCGGCCGGCGAGATCTTCTTTCTCCTGCTTGATAGAAGCGATACGCTCGTGGAAATCGTGCAGATTTTCGGCCATACCTGCCGTGATATACGCCGATACACAGACCAACACCCAGAAGACGACGACACCCATCAGTACACGCATATTGCCAAACCGGGCGGAGAGCTTACTCATCCAAACGGCCCCGGCAATGGCGACCAGCTGGATCAACACCACCGTCACGATCAGCTTCGTGTCTTCCAGCCCCAGCAGCTTGCTGCCAAACAGCGTGGCGGCCATCATCACCGTCTGCACACCGATACTATAACAGAAAAAGGCGCGCAGGAATCGTTTTAACACCGCCAGCTTGCGAACCTCGCCATATACTTTGCGGACCTCCCGGAAACCGGCTTTAAAAACGTTGGTGCGGGCCGTGTCGACACGGGTCGTTTTGGGAAGCACCGCAAAGGTCATCTGCGCGAAGCCGGCCCACCAGACACCCACCAGCAGAAAGGTCAGCCGCGGACCGAGAAAAGGATCGCTCGTGATCGTCAACACCAGCACGAATCCGATGATCTGCAGGATCACGCTGCCGATATAGCCAAATGCAAAACCTTTGGCACTCACCCGATCCTGGTCCTTCGGTGCGGCGATCTCAGGGAGATAGGCGTTGTAGAACACCAGACTGCCAACAAAACCCATGGACGCCAGAATGAAACAAAGAACACCCAGCCACAGATTGGCGCCATTGAAGAAATATAGCGCGGAACAACCCAGCGACCCCATATAACAAAAGAATTGCATAAACCTCTTTTTGTTACCGCGGGTATCGGCGATGGAGGTCAGGATGGGATAGAGCAGCGCAATGATCAAATAGGCGAAAGCCAGCGAATAATCGTACAGTGCGGAGTTGATAAACGTACGGCCGAGAAAATGAACTGTATCTCCTTTAAAGACATGATGTGTCGCGGCAGTAAAATAAATAGGGAAGAAGGTCGTCGTGATCACCAGGTTGTACACTGAATTGGCCCAGTCGTACATGGCCCAGCCGGTAATGACCTTTTTGGAGGCCGTGGCCAAAGTCATGATAGATAGCCCCTCCAGAGCAGGAACAGCATCACCCCTCCGACGACAATGCGGTAATAACCCCAGGGCTTGAATCCATATTTTTTGATGAAATCGATAAAGAACCGGATCACGATGATAGCGACAAAAAAGGCGACGACACTGCTCAACAGCAACATCGAGGCGTGGGACTGGTTCAGGACGTCCGGATGGTCCTTGTGCGTGTCCCACAGTTTCTTGACCGTAGCCGCCAGCATGGTCGGCACCGCCAGGAAGAACGAGAATTCGGCTGCCGCCTTACGGGTGAGCTTCTGCGTCATCCCGCCGACGATGGTCGCGGCACTGCGGCTTACCCCCGGCAGCAGGATCGATAAGACCTGGAAACAGCCGATCTTGAAGGCCGCGGCATTGGAGACCTGCTTTTCATCGTCGATCGTGGGGTTCTTGAACCAGCCGTCAACGAACAAGAGGATGATCCCGCCACCCAGCATCACCCAGGCGATGAAATAGAGGTTGCCGAGCGCGCGATCGATATATTTATTCAGCAAAGCCCCGAAGATCAGCGCGGGGATCACCGCCACAATGAGCTTGAGATAAAAGGTAAACCGGGAGAAATCGAAGAACTTCCGCCAGTAAAGGACCACGACGGCCAAGATGGCCGGCAGTTGGATCACGATGTCGAAAAGCTGGGAAAAATCATCGTTGGGATCTACCCCGATCATGGGGTTGACAAATTTCATGTGGGCAGTAGAGGATATGGGGAGAAACTCCGTGAGTCCTTCTACGACACTCTGGATGATGGCCTGCGTTATGGTCATATGGATACCTTATGCTTTGTCGCCTGCTCCTGCTTTCTTGTCACTCTTGAAAATCGCGAAGATCTCGATCACGAACCCGCCCAAGATGAGGATGGGGGCCAGGGTAATCCTTCTAAAGCTGTATATTTCGCTGGGATTGAAGACATTAGGGTCTTTGCTTTTACCACCGCCCATGATGATCAGCCCCAGGGCAACCGCGACGAGCCCGATCGCCATCCACTTGTAATTCTCTTTTCCAAAGAGAGGGGTGTTGGGCCTCTGGGCGGGAGCCGCCTTAGCCTTGGTGGCCTTGGTACCGGGTGCTGGTTGTTTCGTCGTTGCCATGATAAAATCTGTATTGGGCCTGCAATATAGGGAAAAACGAGGTATCAGTACAAATCGTCGAGTTTCATCTTCAGGTATTTCACCACGCTCCGATGGGTGCTGATAAAGCTGATACAGATGCCCAGCAGCACGATGACCACGAAAAGCACGGAAAGCAGGGTGTAATCCCGCAGCGCCCGGATCTCGGGCAGGTATTTTTCCGAGACGAAGATCACGCCCAGGATGCCGCCGATGGCCAGCAGCCCACTGATCGCGCCATTGACCAGGGCCCGGATATCCATGGGTTTGGCGATAAACCACCGCGTGGCGCCTACCATCTGCATGGTCTTGATGAGAAACCGGTTGCTGAACATGGCCAGCCGGATGGTATTGTCGATGAGGACAATGACCAGGATGGAGATAACCACCGCCACGCCGAGGAGAATAAAGCTGATCCGCCGGATCATGTCGTTTAGGTTCGACACCAGCTTCTGGTTGTACTGGACTTCGCTCACGGCGATATTTTGCGACAGATCGGCCTTGATCTTATTCAGGGAATCGGGATTGGCATATTCGCTCCGGATACGGAAATTGACGCTGGCCGGAAGCGGATTCCTATCCAGCACCGTCGAGAAATCCGAGTTGCCGTCGGAGAGGAATTGTTTTTTAGCGTCTTCCTTGGTGAGATATTTCCAGGACTTGACATAGGGCTGCGCGGCGACATATTGTACCAGGGTTGCACTGTCCTTCGTCGAGATATTCTCCCGGACATAGACCTGTACTTCCACATTCTCTCTAAAGTTCTCCCCAAGCCGGTTCGCATTGATCACGATCCAGCCTAACA
>Ga0134126_10001235_pt1 | contig 32486 bp, 25 predicted proteins | sample KB31752_FD_96881 | JGI IMG/M metagenome (GOLD analysis project Ga0134126, IMG submission 96881) | Terrestrial soil microbial communities with excess Nitrogen fertilizer from Kellogg Biological Station, Michigan, USA - KB3-175-2 | ecosystem: Environmental > Terrestrial > Soil > Unclassified ...
CGGGGAAAGCGTGGTTGACAGCGTGCAGCGACGTCTTAGGCTCACCGCTCACCGCTCACCGCTCACCGCTCACCGCTCACCGCTCACCGCTCACCGCTCACCGCTCACCGCTCACCGCTCAATGAAATTCGTCGACGAAGCGATCATCAAGGTGCAGGCCGGCGACGGCGGCAACGGTTGCGCCAGTTTCCGCCGCGAAAAATTCATTCCGTTCGGCGGCCCCAACGGCGGCGACGGGGGCGATGGTGGCAATGTCTGGCTGGTGGCCGACGAAGGCTTGAATACCCTGGTCGATTTCCGCCACCAACGCAGCTTCAAGGCGCAGCGCGGCGAGAACGGCATGGGCAGCGACATGTACGGTCGCGGCGGCGAGGACAAGGACATCCGCGTGCCGGTCGGCACCACGGTAATCAACCGCGACACCGACGAGGTGATCGGTGACCTGACTGCGCACGGCCAACGACTGCTGGTCGCGCGCGGCGGCAAGGGCGGCCTCGGCAACATCCATTTCAAGAGTTCCACCAATCGCGCGCCGCGCAAGTCGACGCCGGGCGTGCAGGGCGAATCGCGCGAACTGAAACTGGAATTGAAGGTGCTGGCGGATGTCGGCCTGCTGGGTTTTCCGAATGCCGGCAAGAGCACCTTCATCCGCGCCGTGTCCGCGGCGACGCCGCGGGTGGCGGACTATCCGTTCACCACGCTGCAGCCGCATCTGGGCGTGGTGCGTTCCGGGCCGGACCAGAGCTTCGTGATCGCCGACATCCCCGGCCTGATCGAGGGCGCGGCGGAAGGCGCGGGGCTGGGCGTGCAATTCCTCAAACACCTCGCGCGCACCAGCCTGCTGTTGCATTTGGTCGACATCGCGCCGATCGATGGCAGCGATCCGGTCGCACAGGTGCGCGCCATCGAGGGCGAACTGGAACGCTTCGACCTGGCATTGCTGGCGCGGCCGCGCTGGCTGGTGCTCAACAAGATCGACCTGCTGGAACCGGGGCAACGCGAATCGCGCGCCGGGGAGATCGTTGCGACGCTGGGATGGTGCGGGCCGTGGTTCGCGATCTCGGCGGCGGAACGTCTGGGCACGCGCGAACTGTGCCTTGCGGTGCAGCGGTTTTTCGACGAACAGAAAGCCAGGGCGCTGGAAGCCGCGCATGTCGACAGGGAAGGGGGCGCGGACGCATGAGGCCCGGCATGCGCGCAACAAAAATGCCGGCAACCGCCGGCTTGTTTTTGCGATCATCCATGATCGCGAAGATCAAGCGGCGGACATCCGTGTCCGCATGTTGCGATGGCTCAGGCCAGCGCCTTGATCTTGGCGGCGAGGCGGCTCTTGTGGCGCGCGGCCTTGTTCTTGTGGATCAGGCCATGGTGCGCGTAGCGATCCATCACCGGCTCGGCGGACTTGTAGGCGGCTTCGGCGCCGGCCTTGTCCCTGGATTCGATCGCCTTCAGCACCTTGCGGATCGAGGAGCGCAGCATCGAGCGCTGGCTGGCGTTGCGCATGCGGCGCACTTCGGATTGCTTGGCGCGCTTCTTGGCGGACTTGATATTGGCCACGGGATGAAACTCCGCAAAAGATTGCAAAAAAGACTGGCAAGTATGCGGTCGCCGGCGCGGCGAGTCAACCGGCACAGGTTGTTCGTGGCCGGGATGCGGTCGCCGGCATGAAAACGCCGACGCTGCTGCGCGGGCTGCTTTCTTTCAGCTCGATGACGATGGTGTCGCGCGTGCTGGGGCTGGCGCGCGACATTGCCATGAGCCACGTGTTCGGCGCCAATGCCGCCACCGACGCCTTCGTGATCGCCTTCCGCATTCCCAACTTCATGCGCCGGCTGTTCGCCGAAGGTTCCTTCAGCATCGCCTTCGTGCCGGTGTTCACGGAGATCAAGGAAACCCGCGACCACGCCGAGCTGAAGGAGCTGGCCGCGCGCGTGGCCGGCACCCTGGGCGGGGTGCTGCTGGTGATCACCGCGCTGGGGCTGATCTTCGCGCCGCAGGTGGCCACGATGTTCGCTCCGGGCGCGTTGAACGAGCCCGACAAGCATGCGTTGACGGTGGATCTGCTGCGACTGACTTTCCCGTTCCTGCTGTTCGTCTCGCTGACCGCATTGTGCGGCGGGATCTTGAACAGCTTCCACCGTTTCGCGCTCTCGGCGCTGGCGCCGGTGATCCTCAATGTCTGCATGATCGCGGGGGCGCTCTGGCTTTCGCCGCATTTGCGGATACCCATCCTTTCGCTGGGCTGGGCGGTGCTGGCGGCGGGCATGCTGCAGTTGCTGTTCCTGCTGCCCGCGGTGCGTCGGCTCGACCTGCTGTCACTGCCGCGCTGGGGCTGGAACCATCCTGCGGTGCGCCGGATCATGCGGCTGATGGTGCCTACGCTGTTCAGTTCGTCGATCTCGCAGATCAACCTGCTGCTCGACACCATCGTGTTGTCGTTGCTGGTCACGAAATCGCAGACCTGGATCTACCAGGCTACGCGTTTCCTGGAATTGCCGCTGGGCGTGTTCGGCGTGGCGCTGGGCACCGTGATCCTGCCGGCGTTGTCGCGGCATTACGTGGCGACCGACCGCGAGGGTTTTTCGAAGGCGTTGGACTGGGCCTTGCGCATGACGCTGCTGATCGCGTTGCCGGCGATGTTCGCGTTGATGCTGCTGGCGGTGCCGATGGTGGCCACCTTTTTCCAGAACGGCATGTACACGGCGTTCGACACGAGCATGACCGGCTGGGCGATCGTCGGGCTCGGCTTCGGCGTGCCGGCGATCGCGATCCAGCGCACCCTGCTGCCGGCGTTCTACGCGCGCCAGGACACGAAGACCCCGGTGCGTGCGGCGACCGTCACGCTTGTCACCAACATGTTGTTCAACTTCGCGTTGATCGCGTTGCTATTCGAGTTGTGGGCGCCCCCGGAATTGAAACGCCTGCCTTGGCTGCAGGGCATCGCGCGCCAGCCGGGGCTGCACGTCGGGCTGGCGTTCGCCAGTTCGATCTCGAACTGGACCAACTGCCTGCAGCTTTGGCATTACCTCAGGCGCGCCGGCGTGTACCAGCGCCAGCCCGGCTGGTTGCGGCACTGGATGCGAATGGGCTTTGCCTGCGCGGCGATGGTGGCGGTGCTGGCCGCGGGGTTGTGGTGGTGGCCGTGGCCGCAGTGGGGCGAGGTGCGCATACTCGTGCGCGCCTGTCGCCTGGCGGCGCTGGTATGCGCGGGCGGCGCGACCTTCCTGGCTGCGTTGTGGCTGGCGGGATTCCGCGTGAAGGACATGCATGCCGCGTAGGGTTCGCGCAGCGCCATCGTTATACTGCGCGGATGATCAAGGTCTTCCGGGATGCCGCGGGGCCATGCCTGGCTCCGGCCGGCAGCGTGGTCGCCGTGGGCGCGTTCGACGGCTTGCATCGGGGGCATGCCGCGCTGCTGGCGCGCGTGCGTGAGCGCGCCATGGCGCGAGCCCTGGTTCCGTCCGTGGTCAGTTTCGAACCGTTGCCGAGGGCCTATTTCGCGCACGGCGCGTTGTCACGCCTGGCTTCGGTGCGGGAAAAATTGCTGGGTTTCCGCGATGCAGGCATCGAGCTGGCATTGCTGTTGCGTTTCAATGCGGCGCTGGCGGCGACGGATGCGGCCGATTTCGTGCGCGAGGTGCTTGCGGGCCGCATGAACGCGCGCGAAGTCTGGGTGGGCGAGGATTTCCGCTTCGGCCATCGCCGCGCGGGCGACGTGGCGCTGCTGCGCCGGATGGGCGCGCAACTCGGTTTCGACGTGCATACGCCGGAAACGGTCGAAGCGTCGGGCGAACGCGTTTCGGCCACGCGCATCCGCGAGTTGCTGGCCGCGGGCGAATTCGCGCACGCCGCGCGCCTGCTGGGCCGGCCGTTCTCGATGGGCGGCCGGGTGGTGCATGGCAACCGGATCGGGCGCGAACTCGGTTATCCCACCGCGAACCTTCGCCTGCGCGGCCGGGTGCCGCCAGTGCAGGGCATATTCGCGGTACGCGTGCACGGCGTCTCGGGCAAGGCATGGCCGGCGGTCGCCAGCCTCGGCGTGCGGCCGATGTTCGACGGCAGCGAACCGTTGCTGGAAGTGCACCTGTTCGACTACGACGGCGAATTGTATGGACGCCGCATCGAAGTGGAATTCGTGGCGAAATTGCGCGACGAGGGAAAGTTCGCCGATCTGGATGCGCTGAAGACGCAGATGGACAAGGATGCGATGCATGCGCGCGCATGCCTGGCGGGCATCCCTGGTCGCGAAGATCAAGCAGCGGCCACGGAGCTCTCGGCCATGCACGGCGCTTTTGGCCGCATTTTTCAATAAATCGATTTCGATGACCGACTACAAATCCACCATCAACCTGCCGAAGACCGGCTTCGCGATGAAGGCGGACCTCGCGCAGCGCGAGCCGAAGATGCTGGCCGAATGGGAAGCCGCCAACCGCTACGCGCAATTGTGCGAACACACCGCGCAACGCGAGCACGCCTTCATCCTGCATGACGGTCCGCCGTATGCGAACGGCGCGATCCATCTCGGGCACGCGGTCAACAAGATCCTCAAGGACATCGTGGTCCGTTCGAAGCTGCTGGCGGGCTTCCGTTCGCCTTACATCCCCGGTTGGGATTGCCATGGCCTGCCGATCGAGATCGCCGTCGAGAAGAAGGTCGGCAAGGTCGGGCAGAAGGTGGATGCCGCGCAGTTCCGCAAGCTGTGTCGCGATTACGCCAGCGCGCAGATCGACCTGCAGCGCAAGGACTTCAAGCGGCTGGGCGTACTCGGCGACTGGGAACATCCCTATCGCACGATGGACCTGAAATACGAAGCCGACATCCTGCGTGCGCTGGCGAAGGTGTACGCGAACGGCCACGTCACGCGCGGCTTCAAGCCGGTGCATTGGTGTTTCGACTGTGGTTCGGCGCTGGCGGAAGCCGAGATCGAGTACGCCGACAAGCAGTCGCCGGCGATCGACGTGGCCTACGACGCGATCGATCCGCAGGCGCTCGCCGCCAAGTTCGGCGCGACGATTGCCGACGGCGACATCGTCGCGGTGCCGATCTGGACCACCACGCCGTGGACGCTGCCGGCGAGCCTGGCGGTGACGTTGGGTCCGCAACTGGATTACGTGCTGGTCGAAGGGCCGCGTCGCCACGGCGAGCGCGTGTTGCTGGTGTTGGCCGAAACGCTCGCGGAAAAAGCATTGGCGCGTTACGGCATCGAAAGCATGAAGGTGCTCGGCCATGCCAAAGGCGCCGTGCTGGAGAATCTGCGCCTGAAGCATCCTTTCTACGATCGCGAAATCCCGTTGCTTCTCGGCGATCACGTTTCGGCGGAAGAAGGCACCGGTGCCGTGCACACCGCACCGGGCCACGGCGCGGACGACTTCACCGTCGGGCAGAAATACGGATTGGTGGAAAACACGCCGGCCAACGTGCTGAATCCGGTCGGCGCGAATGGCGTGTACCTGCCGGGCACGCCGATCTTCGAAGGCCAGCACATCTGGAAGGCCAACGATGCAATCGTCGATCTGTTGCGCGAACGTGATGTGCTGCTTGCCGCGGCGAAGATCACGCACAGCTATCCGCATTGCTGGCGGCATCGCACGCCGATCGCCTTCCGCACCACGCCGCAATGGTTCATCGGCATGGAGCGCGCGGGCCTGCGCGCCAGCGCGATGCACGCAATCCGCGACGACGTGACGTTCTATCCCGCGTGGGGCGAGGAGCGCATCGCCGGCATGGTGGAAGGACGCCCCGACTGGTGCATCTCGCGCCAGCGAACCTGGGGCGTGCCGATCGCGCTGTTCACGCACAAGCTCACGCACGAGCCGCATCCGCGCAGCGTGGAACTGCTGGAACAGGTCGCGCTGCGCGTGGAGAAGGAAGGCGTGGACGCGTGGTACGCGCTCGATCCTGCCGAATTGCTGGGCGAGGAAGCGAAGGATTACGACAAGGTCGGCGATATCCTGGACGTGTGGTTCGATTCCGGCACCTCGCATTTCTGCGTGCTGGACCAGCGCCCGGAACTGCACCGCAAGCCCGGCGACAAGGTGATCTACCTGGAAGGCTCGGACCAGCACCGCGGCTGGTTCCAGTCGTCGCTGCTGACCAGTTGCGCGATGCACGGCCATGCGCCGTTCGACGAAGTGCTGACGCACGGATTCACCGTCGATGCGCAGGGCCGCAAGATGTCCAAGTCGCTCGGCAACGGCATCGAACCGCAGGACGTGATGAAGCATTACGGCGCGGACATCCTGCGCCTGTGGATCGCCTCGGCCGATTACCGCAACGAAATGGCGTTGTCGGACGAAATCCTCAAGCGCGTCGCCGACAGTTATCGCCGCATCCGCAACACCTCGCGATTCCTGCTCGGCAATCTGGATGGGTTCGACCCGGCGAAAGACCTGTTGCCGGTCGATCAATGCCTGCTGCTGGACCAGTGGGCGGTGCAATGCGCACACGACGTGCAACAGGCCGTGGTCGCCGCCTACGCGCGCTATGACTTTCCGGAAATCGTGCAGCGCGTGCAGAACTTCTGCACCAACGAGATGGGCGCGCTGTACCTCGACATCACCAAGGACCGGCTCTACACGATGCCGGCCGGCAGCCACGGCCGGCGCAGCGCGCAGAGCGTGATGTACCGCATCCTGGAAGCGATGGTGCGCTGGCTGGCGCCGCTGTTCGCTTTCACTTCGGAAGAAATCTGGCAGCACATGCCGGGCGCGCGCGGCGAGTCGGCGCTGTTCGAAACCTGGTACGACGGACTTGCCGCGCTGCAAGGCTCGCCGGAGCAGCGGCGCTGGTGGAGCGACCTGCTGGCGATCCGCGAAGCGGCTTCGCGCGTGCTGGAAGGCATGCGCCAATCGGGCGCGATCGGCTCGTCGCTGGACGCGACACTGACGATCCATGCCGATCCCGCGATCGTGCAGCGTTACCATGAAGTCGCCGACGAACTGCGTTTCTTCTTCATCGTTTCCGACCTGCGGCTGGATCGCGGCGGTGCGCAGCCGCCCGATGCCGTGCTGACCGAACTGGAAGGCGCGGATGTTTATGTGTCCGCGGCCGTCAGCGGAGCGCCGAAGTGCGTGCGTTGCTGGCACCATCGCGGCGATGTCGGCGTGGATGCCGCGCATGCGGAACTGTGCGGACGCTGCGTGGAGAATGTCGCCGCCTTCGAGGGTCGCGGCGACGGCGAACGCCGGCGGTGGTTCTGATGGCGGACATCCGACGCAATGCACTGCCGTGGCTGGGCGTTTCCATCCTCGTGATCGCGCTCGACCAGTTGAGCAAACTGATCGTGCTGCGCGAACTCGTGCCTTACGTGCCGCATCCGGTGATCCCGCATCTGTTGAACTGGACGCTGGCATTCAACAAGGGCGCGGCTTTCTCGTTCCTTGCGGGCGGCACCGGCTGGCAAGTGTGGCTGTTCGGCGTGCTGGCCGTGCTGGTCAGTGCGATCTTGACGGGTTGGCTGGCGCGCACGCCACGCGGCGACTGGAAAACCGCGTTGCCATTGGCGCTGGTGATCGGCGGCGCGCTCGGCAACCTGATCGATCGTTTGCTGCACGGCCAGGTCACCGATTTCATCCAGGTCTACTGGCGCGACTGGGCGTGGCCGGCCTTCAACCTCGCCGATTCGTCGATCTGCGTAGGTGCGGTTGCACTCATCCTGTTCGGACTGTCCGGCCATGAGGCACGGCGGGATCATTGAATGATGGAAATCGTGCTCGCCAATCCCCGCGGATTCTGCGCCGGCGTCGATCGCGCGATCGCGATCGTCGAACGCGCGCTGGAATCCTGGGGCGCGCCGATCTACGTGCGGCACGAGGTCGTGCACAACCGTTACGTGGTCGAAGGCCTGCGCGCGCGCGGCGCGGTGTTCGTCGAGGAACTCTCCGAGGTGCCGGACGACGCCACCGTGATCTTCAGCGCGCACGGCGTGTCGCAGGCGGTGCGGGAAGAGGCTTCGCAACGCGGGTTGAAAGTGTTCGACGCGACCTGCCCGCTGGTGACCAAGGTGCACATGGAAGTCGCGCGGCACGGCCGCGCCGGCCGCGACGTGGTGCTGATCGGCCATGCCGGCCATCCGGAAGTGGACGGCACCATGGGCCAGTGGGATGCGCGCAATGCCGGCGCGATCCACCTGGTGCAGAGTGTCGATGATGTGGCGCGGCTGCTGGTCGGGCAGCCGACGAATCTCGCTTACGTCACGCAAACCACCCTGTCGGTGGACGACACCAAGGCGATCATCGCGGCACTGCGCGAAAAATTCCCGCAGATCGAAGGCCCGCGCAAGGACGACATCTGTTACGCGACCCAGAATCGCCAGGACGCCGTGCGCGAACTGGCGGCGTTGTGCGGACTGGTGCTGGTGATCGGTTCGCGCAACAGCTCCAATTCGAACCGCCTGCGCGAACTGGCGGAGAAACAGGGCGCGCGCGCATTCCTGATCGACGGGCCCGCGGATATCGATACCGCGTGGCTGGCCGAGGCCGGGGAGGTCGGGGTCACGGCCGGCGCTTCCGCGCCGGAGCAACTGGTGCGCGACGTGATCGCACACCTGCAGGCGCTCGGCGCGACCGGCATGCGCGAACTGCACGCGCAGCCCGAGGACATCATCTTCGCGCTGCCGAAGGAATTGCGTGAGTGACTGGAAATGCGGCGACGGTTGCCGTTCTCGCCGGAAACTCCATGGCCGCTTTTTGATTTTTGCGTTCGGAAGCGACGCATCCGGCAGTCCGCGGATTGCACGCGACCCGGACGGCCTCTAAACTTTCGCGCTCCGTGCCGGAATAGCTCAGTTGGTAGAGCGGCGCATTCGTAATGCGTAGGTCGTAGGTTCGAATCCTATTTCCGGCACCATTTTCCTCTTGTATTCGCCCTGGTCGCGGCTTCCTCCAGTCGAGAACCGGCCGGCCGAACAAGGCCCCTTTCTGCGGGCACCGCCCGTTTCCCCGAAGCTTTGGCAAGCCCCGGATTGGCGTGGCGACCGCTGGTCGGCTTGTCCAATCCGTTCGTCGCCTCGCGCTTGAGCCCGGGGCTCTTGCGCGCAATCCTGCCTCCGTCAAAAAGGGGCGCCCGCGACCGGGCAGGGGAAAAACATGATCGGTTCCGCTCCGATGCGCGCGGTGCGCGGCGTCTCGCTGATCGAGGTGCTGGTCGCCATCGTGATCTTCAGTCTCGGCGTGCTGGGCCTGGCGCTGATGGAGTTGAAGGGCGCGACCTTCACCAAGGAAGCCGGCGCGCGCACTGCCGCCATCTTGCAAGCCCGCAGCCTGGCGGATCGGATGCAGGCGAATCCGACGGGCGTGGCGGAAGGGGCGTACAACTGGACTCAAGCGACGATGCCCACCAATTGCAGTGCCGAAGCCGACGCCTCGTCGGTGCTGGCCTGCGACGATCTGGTCGAATGGTTGACCCAGATCAAGATGAGCGCGCCTGCCGCGATCAGCGCGACTGCAGGATACGGACACGTCGTGGCCAACACGGATGGCACTTACACCATCACCGTGTCCTGGAACGGCCTGCTCGACATGACCGGCTCCGGCACTCCGCAGGATGTTTCCGAAAGCGTCGTCTTCTATCCGACGGGCATTGGTGGAGCCGGCCCATGACGAACAGGGCATTCCAGCGCATTCGTCCGCGCACGTCGGGATTCTCGCTGATCGAGCTGATGATCGCCGTCCTGCTGGGCGCGCTGGTGGTTGCGGGCTTGATCAACGTGTTGATCGCCAACCGGCAGGCTTATCACCTGCAGGAAGCCAACAGCTACAACCAGCAGAACATGCGCTTCGCCATGGATCGCATCGGCTGGTCGTTGCGCATGGCGGGTTTCTGGGGCGGCGTGTCGGGAGGCGGCATCACCGGTGCGCCGGCGGTGACCCCCACGGGCGCCTGCAATGCGGCATGGATTCTCGACACCGCCAACAGCGTGTATGGCTACGACGGCAATGGCGGGTCGGCCGATTTTCCCCTCTCGGGATGCGTGGCCGATGCCAACTACATCGCCGGCACGGACGTGCTGGTCGTCCGCTACGCCGGCACGGATGCGGTGCCGACATCAGGCGGAACCAGCGGCATCATCGCCGGCAAGGTGTATCTGCAAGCCAAGACCGGCGTGCGCGGCGAGTTGTTCGAGAATACGGTGCCGGCCGACCTGCCCAATTCCGACGAAGGCGTTTCGACCTATCCGTACACGATCGAGATGTACTACCTGCGTCCCTGCAGCGATCTGGGTACTGCCGCCACATGCAATGCCGGTTCCGACGGAGGCAATCCCATTCCGACCCTGATGCGTTTGCGACTGACGGATGCCGGCACGCTGATCAACGAGCCGGTCGTGGAGGGCGTGGAACAGTTGCAGTTCGATTACGGTATCCGCGCAGCACCCGCCGATCCTGCCCCGGCCGTGTACGAAGATGCCGCCGCGGTCACCGCCGCCCATGCGTGGGCCGACGTGACGGCGGTGCGGATCGGTTACGTGCTGCGCTCGCAGACCCGCGATACCGGGATGCCGCACATTTTCGACAGCAACAGCACCGTTGCCACGGACGCGACGTATCCGGTCCGCTTGAGCAGTGATTGCCAGTATGGGATCAACGCTACCGGTTCTCAAAAATATGCTGCAGACAAGTGCCCCAACTTCAGCGGCACCATCGATGCCGTATCCGGCAACCCGCAACAGTTCGTGCGCACGCAGATGACCGCGGTGGTGCAGGTGCGCAACAGCATCCGCGGACCCTAACAGCAACTGATTCCCACGAGCATGCCCATGATCCGTCATTTCCCCGCATCCCGTTTCGCAAAGCAGCGCGGCATCGCGTTGTTCGTCGGGTTGGTATTCCTCGTGGTGCTTTCCCTGGTCGCGGTGATCGCGATGCAGAGCACCTTCCTGGAAATGCGCATGGTCACCAATGTCGCCCGCCAGACGGAAGCATTCCAGATGTCCGAATCGACGCGCGCGGTGCTCACGGGGCCGCCGGCGACGAGTTTGTTCGCGCAAAGCCTTTCATGGGGCGGCTGGCCGACCAGTTGGGGCGGCGATGTGCCGGATGCCAATTTCGCGGCAATCGGCTCCTGCCCCGCGCCCTGGACTGACATTACGGATTATCCAAGCTGCAAGCAGATATTCAATTTCATGACTGCATTGATCAAGGGACCGGATGGTACCCCCAAGACGCTTTACGGTTCATTCGACGTGCCCGGCGCGGGAGGGGCATCGACGGAAACGACCGCCAATCCTTCGACCTGGGTCACCGACGCTACTTTGAATATGACGGTCCCCATCGGCACCGGCAGCGACGTCGCTGCTTCGATTTCCGTGGTGCCGGATGGCGGTGGGGTCAACACCGGCGCGGGAGCCGCGCAGGCCGGGGGTTATCGCGGACTCGGCGTGGGGTCGGCAGCCGGTGGCGCCAGCCGCTACTTCCAGATTCGCAGCGTGGGCCTGTCGCCGTCTGACGGCAGCAACGGGCGCGCGGTGACGATCGCGCAATTCCAGGCGGTGGTGGGGCAATGAACATCACGTACAGCGACACGATGAGGCCGAGCATGTTCGCGCGCATCTTCAAAACCAAATCCGTCGTGCTCGGCCTGGTCTGGGCCGCACTGATCGCGCCGCTGGTGATCGGCCTGTGGGTCGAGGCCGGCATTCCATCGACCACCAACAGCGGGTCGGAGACCACCTACGATCTGCAGCCGGTGATCAATTCGCAGACTGTGCCGCCGCTGGTATTGCTGGTGATGTCGCGCGACGAGCAGCTCTACAACAAGGCGTACACCGATTACACCGACCTGCATCAGGGCGAGCCGACCGATCCGGGCACGATCGACAGCACGTATGACGACACCTTTTCCTATTCCGGCTACTTCGGCGCCGGCCTTTGCTATTCCTACAGCAGCAGCGTATTCAAGGCCGACAACGTCGCCGCCGGCACCAACGGACATACCTGCAGCAGCGAGTGGAGCGGCAATTTCCTGAACTGGTTGGCGATGAGCCGCCTGGACATCGTTCGCAGCGTGCTCTACGGCGGGCTGCGTTCCACGGATACGGGCGGCGGCACTTCCGCGCAGACGGTATTGGAGCGCGCGGCCATCCCCAATGACCTGCATGCATGGGTCAAGGTTTACTACGGCTCGGATATCGCGTCTTTCACGCCGTTCCCGTATGTCGCCAACAGCCCCGCGTCGTTCTGCAACGCCAGCATCTACAGCAGCAGCGGCGTGCCGTCCACCGCGCCGCTCATGCGCGTGGCACGAGGCAATTATTCGGAATGGTCCGCGACCCAGGATTCGCAATGCAACTGGAACGACACGGACAGCGATCCCAACAATCCGAAGATGTCGCAAGGGCTGGGGAGCAAGGAATACACCGTGCGCGTCGATGTCTGCGACGAGCAGAGCAATCCCACCCTGCTGGCGGCGGCGACCACCGCCGGCGCCACAGGCGAGCATTGCCAAGCCTATACCGATGTGTCCACCTCGCCTGCAACGGTCACTTACAAGCCCGTGGGTTTGCTGCAGCAATACGGAGAATCGGGAAAGATCAGGTTCGGGCTGATGACGGGCAGTTATGCCGATCCGCGCTCGGGCGGTCGGCTGCGTCGCAATATCGGCCTGTTCGCGGGCAACGGCACCGACCCGACCAAGTGCGCCACCGGCGACGAGGTCAAACTCTCGAACGGCACTTTCTGTGTCGCATTGAGCAGCACCGCGGGGACGGAAGGCATCATCAACACGCTCAACCGTCTGCAACTGGTCGGATGGCAAAGCAATACGGCCGGCAGCGGCAGCGGCTGGATGGGTGATGCCGCCGGCGACAATTGCTATGCGTGGGGCGGCCGCGCGCGCAACGGCAATGGCGGCACCTGGGTCATGGACAACCCCGGCGGCGGCGATCGCCATTGCAGCGCTTACGGCAACCCTCTGTCCGAGATCTACGCCGAAGCCGTGCGTTACATCGAAGGCAACGGCAACGTGGCTACCAAAGGATTGAGTTCCGGTAATCCAAGCGGTTACGAGAGCGGCGACGACACGTCCTACATCAAGGGCATTCCCGACCACATCACCTGGAAGGATCCGTACCGCAATCCGACCAGCGCGACCGATCCGGGCAATCCCTACTGCGCGTCGTGCAGCATCCTGGTGTTGTCGACGGGCCTGAATTCGTTCGACAGCGATGAATTCTCGAACGATGCGAAGGGGATGGTCAGCCCGGCAAGCATCATCACGGCGACCAATCTCGTCGGCGGTTACGAAAACATCAACGGCAACGATTACCTGATCGGGCGCGTGCTGGGCAAGAAGACCGACAACGGCACCATTTCGCCAACCAAACTGACGGTGGGCGCCAGCATCGATACCAATGCCGACCTGTGCACACGCAAAACGATCGACGTGCTCAGCGATGCGATCGGCGTGTGTCTCGACGTGCCGTCGCTGGAAGGCAGCTACGATCTCGCCGGACTCGCGTACGAGGCGTGGAACCCGCAGGCATTTCCCATCGGGGATCTCCGGCCCGACCTGGTGAGTGCCGCGGGCCAGAACAAACCCGCCACCTATATCAACAAGGTGCAAACCTACACGGTGGCGTTGGCCGAGACCCTGCCGAATTTCGCCATCAAGACTGCCTCGGGCACGATCAATTTCTCGCCGCTTTGCCAATCCAACACCAATGGGAGCGCGGTGCCCACGGATGCCAACTGGAGCAGTTGCGCGCTCGGCGCGGTCGAGGTCGGCACGAAGACTTCCATCGTCACCCCGAACAACTACATCTATGGCCGGCCATTGCTCAGCAACAACAGCGCCGGAAGTTTCTCTTTCGTGTGGGAAGACTCGACGTTCGGTTCGGACCATGATCTTGACGCCACCGACATCATCACCTGGTGTGTCGGCAGCGCCTGCTCCTATACCAACGGCCAGTCCAAGAAGAACATGGATGGCTCGTCGTTCAGTGGTTACGACATTTGCTGGCGCAGCGATCACACCTCAACGGCATCGGATTATTCCGTCGCGTGCGGGACAAACGACAAGCCAAGCGTGGGCACCGACGAGGTCCTGGTACGCATCGAAACGATGTCCACGGCGGGCGGTTACGCGATGCTCACCGGGTACAACATTTCAGGTACCACGAAGGACGGTGTCAATCGCGTTGCGTTGGCAGCAGGATCCTTCAACAGCCTGCTCACGGGGCAAGTCGATCCGCCGACCAACTGGTATCGTCCGGTCATATTGAAGTTCAAACTGGGTTCTTCCGGTGTCGGGCCGTTGCAGAACCCCCTGTACTACGCGGCCAAGTACGGCGGCTTCCAGGATTCCAACAACAACAACAAGCCGGATCTGGTCAGCGAATGGGACAACATGAACAACACGACCGGCCAGGTGGGCGTGTCGGACGGCTTGCCGGACAATTTCTTCCCGGTGCACAACCCGGCCAACCTCGCGAACCAGCTCGGCAACGCGTTGAACGCGATCATCAAGAACACGGGTTCCGGCACGGCGGCGGCTGTGGTGTCCAACAGCGTGAACGGCGAAGGCACGGTTTACCGCGCCCTTTACAACCCGCAAACCCAGGATGCCAGTTTGAACAAGGTGTACTGGACGGGCTCGTTGAACGCGTTGTGGACGGATTCGTACGGCTATCTGCGGGAGGATGCCAATGGCAACGCCACGCTCGATGGTTACGGTACTGATCCCATTATCGTGTTTTTCACCGATCCCACGACCAGTGTCGCGGAATTCAGCGAGTGCCTGACCAGCAGCACGAGCTTCGATCCCAGCAAGTTCGATCCGACCAATATCGGCGGCACGTGTCCCGGCAACACGGGGCGCCTGAATCAGCCCTTGGCCAATGTCAAGACGGTCTGGGATGCGGCCCAGCAGTTGTGGGCGAGCAGCGGCAAATTCGTCACGAACATCGAGACGCAGCGCACCTACAGCGATCTTTCCAGCAATGGTCGCTACATCTTCACCTGGATCGACAAGAACCATAACGGCGTCGTCGATGCCGGCGAGCAGACCGATTTCGTCTGGAGCGGCAATACGACCACATGCACCACGGGCTTCTGCGGCAAGGGCACGAGCCCCAATTGGCAGGGCGATTTCGGGTTCCTCAATTCCAACAATCCCACGGAGGCGAAGTGCATCGTCAACTGGATACGCGGTGAAGAAAGCAATGTCACCAATGCCTGCGGCATGCGCTCGCGCACCATCGACGGCACCGCGTTTGGAGGATCCTCCGGAAGCGTCGTTGCACGGCTGGGCGACATCATCGACTCCACGCCGTTGGTGGTGAGCAAGCCGGCCGAGGCCTATGACTTGCTGTATGGCGACAACAGCTATGCGACCTTCAAGTCGCATTATCTGAACCGTCGGCAGGTTGTGTACACCGGTGCCAACGACGGCATGCTGCATGCCTTCAATGGTGGCTACTACTATTCGAGCCTGGGGAAACTCTGCCTGGAGCCGCCAGCCGACTCCACATCGGCGCCGACCGATTGCAATACCAGCAGCAGCGTGACGCAGCATCCATTGGGCGGCGAGATCTGGGCCTACGTGCCGGGCAACTTGCTGCCGCATCTGCGCTGGCTGACTTCAACTTCCTACAAGGCGCAACACGTGTTCTACGTGGACGGCAATCCGGTAGCCACGGACGCCAAGATCTTCAACGATGACGGCGATTGCTCCGCGGTGGCCCCGGGCGCGCAATGTCATCCGGGCGGCTGGGGCACCGTGCTCGTGGTGCCGTTCCGGCTGGGCGGGGGCATGATCAAGGTTCCGACTCCCACGGCGGCCAGCAACACCTACAATCCGAGCACTTGCCCGGCGAGCACGAGTACGAACAAGTGCACGCTGCAGACTTCCTACTCGGCCTACGTCGTGCTCGATGTGACCGACCCCGAACAGCCACCGACCGTATTGGCCGAACTGCATCCGGCATCGGATGACGGAAACGGACAAAGCTTCACCAGTTCGGTGCCGGCGTTCGCCGTGATGCGCAACCCCAGCTCCGGCACGCCGAACCAGTTCTTCATGTTCATCGGTTCCGGCCCCACGGGCGCCAATGGAGTCAATCCCGCCGGAGTCAGTGTGGCCGTGACTTCCACGGCACCGCTGCGGGTGTATGCCTACGACTTGGGTTGCATGACGAATCAGACGACGAAACCAAGCGACTGCGGCGCAACCACAGTCACGCCGCTCACGCTTGCCGGAAGCAAGACGTCGTTCGATTTCACCAATGTCGGCGGCACGGGCATGGGCGCGAAGAGCTTCGCCGGCGACCTGATCGCCAGCGATTTCGACCTCAACGCGCGCGCCGAAGCGGTGTATCTGGGCAGCATGCAGGATCCCGGCACCGGCAAGACACCGATCGAATTTTCCGGCTCGCTGTGGAAAATCAATCTCGCCGAGAACACGGACCCGACGACGTGGAAGGCCGAGCTCATGTCGAACGTGGGCAAGCCGATATCCATCCGTCCCACGCTGGGGCTTACCGGCATCGGTTCGCCGGAGGTGTACATCGGCACGGGCAGATTGTTCTCGAAGAACGACCTCAGTACGACCGGCCAGCAGCAAATCCTCGGCATGATCGACCCCGAGGAACTGCCGGGCGGCACCACGCAAACCGGCTTCGGCTTGCCACTGAGCGTGGCAAACGATCTGGAGGATGTGAGCAATGTGGCGGTGTGCGGCGACAGGACCAACACGCTCTGTACCTACGGCACGGTCACCGGCGATCCGAGCGGAGCCACCAGCTTCGACCTGCTCGAACAGATGTTCAACTCGGCGAAAACGGCGACGCCCATCGCAGGCAAGGCCGGCTTCGTGTACAACCTGATTGCCCCCGGAACCTCGCCGGCGCAGCGGGTGGTCAGCGCGCAAGCCCTGCTGGGCCGTGTGTTGATCACCAATGCGTTCACGCCGGGCGTGAGCATCTGCAACAACGTCGGGATTGCCATGGAGTTCGCGATGAATTACCAGACCGGCAGCGGCGACCCCGCGTTCAGTACATCCACCGGCGCCGGCTTTGGTCTGGATGCCAATGGCAATGTCAGCGTGAGCGCATCGCTCGGCGCCGGGTTGCCGGCGGCGCCCAGCCTGCACGTGGGTACCGGCACCGGCGACCACGAGCTCACGGCTTGCACCCAGACTTCCACGGGAGCCATCATTTGCCAGAAGATCACCACGTTGAGTTCGATCCTGAGCAAGGAACTCTCGTGGCGCGAACCGCTGGATCAATAAGGGGGCGGTCATGAGCATGAACAGACGACGCGGTTTCTCATTGATCGAACTGGTGATCGTGATGCTGATCATCGCCGTTCTGGCGGCGATCGCGGTTCCCACCTATCAGAGCTACATCACGCGGGCGACGCGCACCAAGGCCACGGAAGGCCTGACGAATCTTGCCGGCCTGGAAGAACGTTTCTTCTACAGCAACAACAAGTACACCAAGAATCTGAATGACCTTGGCCAGGGATCATCCAGCAGTTTCTGCGTCGCCAGTTGCACTGATTCGCGCTACTACGAGGTCACCATCCCATCGGCCAGTTCCACGGATTACCTGTTGCAGGCCGCTCCCGAAGACGTGCAGGCCACACAGGACACCCAGTGCGGAACGCTCACGCTGAACCGCGCCGGAGTCAAGACGGCGTCAAAGGATCCTTCCAACCAGAATCGTTGCTGGGGCAGTTGACAGTGCGCGCATTGACACTCCTGCTTGCCCTGTGCGGCTGTCTCTGCATCGCAGTCGCGGTCCGGGCGGGCGAGTACTACAAGTGGACCGACCCCAGTGGGGCAGTGCACTACTCGCAGACGCCGCCTGCGGGCCGCGTTGCCAGGATCGTCCACGTTGACGACGACACTTCGGTGCAGCCGGCTGCGGGCGTGAATTGGCAGGCGCAGACGCCGCAACAGCAGGAACAGGCACGGGCGAACCTCTCTGCGCTCCAGAAAACGGACAGGCAGGTGGCCAACGAGAATTGTGCGCTGGCGCGCAAGAATGCCGCGCGTCTGCAAGGAGGCAAGCCGCTGGCGCGCTCCGATGCCGCGGACGTGCGCCTCCTGACGCCCGAACAACGCAGCCAGGCCCTAGTTGACGTGCACGCGCAAATTGCGCGCTATTGCTCCCAGCAATGAACGGTGACTCCATGATGTCCACACGCGGACGCGGCTTCAGTCTGATCGAACTGATGATCACCGTCCTGGTGGTGGCGATACTCGCCGCGATCGCGTTGCCCAGTTTCCGGGACTTCATGCACCGGAACACCGTTACCGCGCAAGCCAACCAGCTTGTTGCATCGTTGCAATACGCGCGCAACGAAGCCGTCAGCCGCCGTTATCCGACCGGCATGTGCGGCAGTACCGACGGTGCGACCTGCCCCAGTGCAGGCGATGCCGATTTCGAGGACGGCTGGCTGGTCTGGCGCAGCGCTTCACCGGCAGCCGCTACCACGACCGCAACCTACACCCCCAGCAACAAGGATGAGCTGTTGCGTGTGACCCAGGCGCAGAACAACGTCAGCCTTCGCGCCTTCGCCGGTACGCGTACAGGCGTGTTCGTTTTCGACCAGACGGGCGCTGTCGTCGGCGCGAACGGTGCGGTAAGCAACATCGTGGTCTGCGCCAAGAACGAGCCGGAAGATTCGTTGGGCGCCAATACCGCGCGCGCGCCGGGCAAGTACGTGCGCATCGACGCATCCGGGCGGATCACGGTGCAGAATCTGGCGGCAGGCGCCGCATGCAATGCGAGCCCGGATTAGCGCCAGTGGCGTGAGGGCATGTTGCCGTGAGTGACCCCGGCTTTTTGTTCCGAACCTGAGGGTGCGACAGGGATCGAACCTGTGACACCTGCCCTGAAGGTTCGCTGCCGTGCGCACGCCGCGCGACGCACGCGAAGACGAGTCTGGAGGGAATGGTGGGCGCGACAGGGATCGAACCTGTGACACCTGCCGTGTGAAGGCAGTGCTCTACCGCTGAGCTACGCGCCCGGGATTTCGTCGAATGCCGAGCCGCGAAAGTCTAGGGGCGCGCGTTTTCGCCGTCAATGCGCCACGGGTGTCGATGCATTGCAGCGCGTTCTACAATCGCGCCTCCCTTCGCGCGCCCGGAGCGCACCATGCACGAGATCCTGCACGCCCTGCGCGAATTCCAGCTCACCCCGTGGAAAGCCATCGGCCTGTTCGGCACGCTGCTGTTCACGGCGCGCTGGTTCGTGCAGTTTTATGCGACGCGCAAGCACAAGCGCGTGACCGTGCCGATGTCGTTCTGGTATCTGTCGGTCGCGGGCAGCGTGCTGACGCTGGCGTATTTCATCTGGGGCAAGAACGATTCGGTCGGCATCATCCAGACGGCCTTCCCGATGTTCGTGTCGTTCTACAACGTGTTCGCGCACCTGCGCCAGCACCAGCCGGAAGTGGTCAGACCCGGCGGTCCGGAAGAATGAGCGCGAGCGCTCACTCCGGATCGTAGTCCAGGTTCGCGGCCAGCCAGCGTTCGGCCTCCGCCACGCTCCAGCCCTTGCGGCGCGCGTAGTCCTCGATCTGTTCGCGCGTGGCGCGCCCGACAACGAAGTACTGGCTGCGCGGATGCGAGAAGTACCAGCCCGACACCGCCGCCGCCGGATACATCGCCATGCCCTCGGTGAGTTCGATGCCCGCGTTTTTCGTGGCATCCAGCAGGTCGAACAACGTGCGCTTCTCGGTGTGGTCGGGGCAGGCCGGATAACCCGGTGCGGGACGGATGCCGCGATAGCGCTCGGCGATCAGTGCTGCGTTGTCGAGGGACTCGTCCGCCGCATAACCCCAGAATTCGCGCCGCACGCGTTCGTGCATGCGCTCGGCGAAGGCTTCTGCGAGACGATCCGCCAGGGCCTTGAGCAGGATCGACGAATAATCGTCGTGCTCCGCGCGGAAGCGTTCGAGGTGCGGCTCGATGCCCAGCCCCGCGGTCACCGCAAAACCGCCGATCCAGTCCTGTCTGCCGGATTCCCGCGGCGCGATGAAATCCGCGAGGCAGAAATCCGGCCGCTCCACCGGCTTGTCGGCCTGCTGGCGCAGGTGGTGGGCAACGACCGGCGCTGCCGCGCTGTTTGCACCGATCTCGATGTCGTCGCCGACGCTGTTCGCCGGCCAGAGGCCGATCACCGCGTGCGCGGTCAGCCATTGCTCCGCGATGACCTTGTCCAGCATCCGTTGCGCATCGTCGAACAATTCACGCGCCTGCTTGCCGACCACGGCGTCGTCCAGGATCGCGGGATAGTGGCCCGCGAGTTCCCACGCCGAGAAGAACGGCGTCCAGTCGATGTAATCGCGCAATTCGGCAAGCGGGTAGTCGTCGAACACCGAGATGCCGGGCTTGTTCGGCGTCGGCGGGACGTAGTCCGCCCAGCCGCCGTCGAAGCGTTGCGCGCGCGCATGATCCAGCGACACCAGTTTCTTGCCGGGACCGCGGTCGCGGTGGCGTTCGCGGATCTCCGCATATTCGCCGCGCACCTTGGCGAGGAAGTCGCTGACCAGATCCTTCGATACCAGCGATTGCGCCACGCCGACCGCGCGCGAGGCGTCCTTCACCCACACGCATGCATGTTTGTAGTTCGGTTCGATCTTCAGCGCGGTATGCGCGCGCGAGGTCGTGGCGCCGCCGATCAACAGCGGAATGCGGAAATCCTGGCGCGCCATTTCCCTGGCGACATGGGTCATTTCCTCCAGCGACGGCGTGATCAGGCCGGACACGCCGATCATGTCGGCGCGATGCTCGCGCGCGGCATCCAGGATCTTCTGTGCCGGCACCATCACGCCGAGGTCGACAACTTCGAAGTTGTTGCAAGCCAGCACCACGCCGACGATGTTCTTGCCGATGTCGTGCACGTCGCCCTTGACCGTGGCCATCACGATCTTGCCGTTGGATTTTCCGGTCTCGCCGCTGCGTTTCTTTTCTTCCTCCATGAAGGGCAGGAGCCAGGCGACCGCCTTTTTCATCACGCGCGCGGATTTCACCACCTGCGGCAGGAACATCTTGCCCGCGCCGAACAGGTCGCCGACCATGTTCATGCCGTCCATCAGCGGGCCCTCGATCACGTCGAGTGTGCGGGTGAACTGCAAGCGCGCTTCCTCGGTGTCCTCGACCACGAACTGGTCGATGCCGTGCACCAGCGCGTGCGCCAGCCGCTTCGCCACCGGCAGCTCGCGCCACAATTGCTTGTCGGACGCGTCCTTGTCGTCCTTCGCGCCCTTCCTGTACTTGTCGGCGATCTCCATCAACCGTTCGGTCGCATCCGGGCGGCGGTTGAGCACCACGTCTTCCACGCACTCGCGCAGTTCCGGCTCGAGGTCGTCGTAGATCGGCATGGCGCCGGCATTGACGATGCCGAAGTCCATGCCCGCCTTGATCGCGTGATAGAGGAACACGCTGTGGATGGCCTCGCGCACCGCGTTGTTGCCGCGGAACGAGAACGACACGTTGGAGACGCCGCCGGAAACGTGCGAGTCGGGATAGAGGCGTTTCAGCTCGCGCGCGGCCTCGATGAAGTTGACCGCGTTGTCGGCGTGCTCGTCGATGCCGGTGGCGATCGGGAAGATGTTGGAGTCGAAGATGATGTCTTCCGGCGGAAAGCCGATTTCCTCCGTCAGCAAGCGGTATGAGCGTTCGCAGATTTCCAGCCGGCGTGCGACGCTGTCGGCCTGGCCCTGCTCGTCGAACGCCATCACCACCGTCGCCGCGCCGTAGCGCAGGATCTTGCGCGCCTGTTCGAGGAACGGGCCTTCGCCTTCCTTCAGCGAGATGGAGTTCACCACGCCCTTGCCCTGCATGCATTTCAGGCCGGCCTCGATCACGCTCCACTTCGACGAATCGACCATCACCGGGATGCGCGCGATGTCCGGTTCGGCCGCGATCAGGCGCAGGAAGGTCGTCATCGCGGCTTCGGAGTCGAGCAGGCCCTCGTCCATGTTGACATCGAGGATCTGTGCGCCGTTGGCGACCTGCTGGCGCGCGACTTCCACCGCCTCGTCGTAACGGTCTTCCTTGATCAGCTTCTTGAACTGCGCTGAGCCGGTGACGTTGGTGCGCTCCCCGACGTTGACGAACAGCGTTTCCGGCGTGATCACCAGCGGTTCGAGGCCGCTGAGGCGGGTGAAGCGCGTGCTCACGCGGCGATCCGTGGCACGTCCGGAATGGCGCGCGGCGGCACGCCGCGCACGGCCTGCGCGATCGCGGCGATGTGGTCGGGCGTGGTGCCGCAGCAGCCGCCGACCAGGTTCAGCAGGCCGTCGCGCGCGAATTCGCCGAGGGTCGTCGCCATCTCCTGCGGCGTTTCATCGTAGCCGCCGAAGGCGTTGGGCAGCCCCGCGTTGGGATGCGCGCTGACGCAGCAATCCGCCACGCGTGCCAGCGCCTCGACATGTTCGCGCAGGTCTTTTGCGCCCAGCGCGCAGTTCAGGCCCACGCTCAACGGTCGCACGTGCGCCACGGAATACCAGAAAGCTTCCGCGGTCTGGCCCGAAAGCGTGCGGCCGGAACGATCGGTGATGGTGCCGGAGATCATGATCGGCAGGCGCGCGTCGGTTTCGTCGAACACGCGCAGGATGCCGAACAGCGCGGCCTTGGCGTTGAGCGTGTCGAAGATGGTTTCCACCATCAGCACGTCGGCGCCACCCTCGATCAGGCCATGCGTTGCATCCGTGTACGCCGCACACAGTTCGTCGAAATCGACGTTGCGGAAACCCGGGTTGTTGACGTCCGGCGACAGCGACGCGGTGCGGCTGGTCGGTCCCAGCACGCCGATCGCGAAGCGCGAACGATCCGGTGTTTCACGTTCGACTTCGTCGCAGGCGGCGCGCGCGAGTCTTGCGCCCTCGCGGTTCAGCTCCCGCACCACATGTTGCAACCCGTAGTCGGCCTGACTGATCGAGGTGGAATTGAAAGTATTGGTTTCCACCAGATCCGCGCCGGCGCGCAGGTAGGCGAGGTGCACATCGCGGATCAGCTGTGGTTGTGTCAGGCTCAGCAGGTCGTTGTTGCCACGCAGGTCGCGTGCGCATTGCGCGTCGTGTCCGTGCGCGTGCTGCGCGTCGCAGCCCTGCGCGAAGCGCTCGCCGCGATAACCGCATTCGTCCAGCGCATGCGCCTGCAGCATGGTGCCCATCGCGCCGTCGATCACCAGGATGCGCTGCGCGAGCGCTTCCTGCAGTTTCCGCACGCGACCGGGGTTCAACCAGGGCAGTTCTCTCATGACGGCTTTTTCGCCAGCAGGCTGAGCACTTCGAAATGCGGGGACCGTGCCTCGCGCGAAGCCTTGGCGCAGTGCAGGACTTCCAGTCCCGCCTTGCGCGCGAAGCCGACGAGATCTTCGCGCCTGAAGCCGAGGTTGCGGTGGTCGAACGGCGCGACGGCGGCGCGGTGCGCGTGTTTCGCCAGGGTCGCCGCCAGCAGGCGGCCGCCCGGCTTCAGGACCTGCGCGGCTTCGGCCACGGCCTGCGCGGGCTGCGCGCTGTAGGTCAGGGCATGCATCATCAATATGAGATCGAAACGGCGCTTCGGGGATTTGAAGCGTTCCGACAGTGCGTGCATGTCGCCTTCGACCACTTCCACGTTGTGGAACGACTTCAGGCGTTCGCGCGCCGCACTGACCACCCGTTCGCTGGAATCCACGCAGACGATGGAATGCGCATGCGGCGCCAGCAGTTCCGCCAGCACGCCGTCGCCCGAGGCCACGTCCAGCACGTCGCCGGTTTCCAGCAATTGCAGCAGGGTGCGCGCCAGCGTTTCCCAGGTGCGGCCGGGTGAATAATGCCGCTCCATGTCGCCGGCCACGCTGTCGGCCCAGCCGCGTTCGCGCGCCCGCCGCGCCAGCACCGTCGGCAGTCGTTGTGCGTCGGCATCGAGCAGGGCATCGTCGACACCGTCCTCGATCGCGCGCAGCACTTCCGCAGCGCCATCCGCATCGCTGTCATTGCAGCGGTAGTAGGCCGAGACGCCCGCGCGGCGGTCGCGCACCAGCCCGGCTTCCTTCAACTTGGCGAGATGGGTGGAGACGCGCGGTTGCGCCAGCCCGAGCACGGACGAAAGCTCGGCCACGGTCAATTCCTCGCGGCGCAGCAGCGCCAGCAGCCGCACCCGCGTGGGGTCGGACAGCAGCCGCAACAGCGAGGTGGCTTCACCCAGATCAAGCATTGCATCTTTATATCAGGATGGAAAGATAAAGCAAGGCAGAACTGGGTTGGCCATCGCCCGATTGCCGGCCGATCCGTCGAACTAGGCTAAAATCCGGCGTTTGCCGAATTCGACGATCCCGGGGAGAGGCCGCATGGATTTCCACTTCAGCGAAGAGCAGTTGCAGATCCAGTCGATTGCGCGCGACTTCGCGCAGAAGCGCATCGCGCCGGTGGCGGCGGACTTCGACAAGTCCGGCGAGTTTCCGCTGGACAACATCCTGGAGATGGGGCGGCTCGGCCTGATGGGCATCGAAGTGCCGGCCGAATACGGCGGCGCGGGCATGGATTCGGTCGCCTATGCGCTGGCGATGATCGAGATCGCGGCGGCGGACTGCGCGCACTCGACCATCATGTCGGTCAACAACACGCTTTACTGCAACGGCCTGCTGAAGTTCGGCAGCGAGGAACAGAAGCACAAGTACGTCGCACCGATCGCCTCGGGCGAAGCCATCGGCGCGTTCGCGCTGACCGAACCGCAATCGGGTTCCGACGCCACCGCCATGCGCTGCCGTGCGACCAAGCAGGCCGACGGCAGCTTCGTCATCAATGGCAAGAAAAGCTGGATCACCTCCGGCCCGGTGGCGAAGTACATTTTGTTGTTCGCCATGACGGACCCCGAGAAACACGCACGCGGCATCAGCGCCTTCATGATCGATACCGATCGCGCGGGATTTCATCGCGGCAAGACCGAACCCAAGCTGGGCATCCGTGCTTCCGCGACCTGCGAGATCGAATTCCAGGACTATCGCGCGACGCCGGACGAAGTGGTCGGCGAGGAGGGCCACGGTTTCAAGATCGCGATGGGTGTGCTGGACGCGGGACGCATCGGCATCGCCTCGCAGGCGGTCGGCTTGGCGCGCGCGGCGTACGAAGCCACTTTGGCCTACGCACAGGAACGCAAGGCTTTCGGCCAGGCGATCGGGTCGTTCCAGATGATCCAGCAGAAGATCGCGGACATGAAATGCAAGCTGGACGCGGCGCTGGTGCTGACGCTTCGCGCGGCGTGGGCCAAGCAGGAAGCCGCAAAGAACAACGGGCGTTTCTCAACCGAGGCAGCGGTCGCCAAACTGACCGCATCCGAGGCGGCCATGTGGATCACCCATCAGGCCGTGCAGGTGCATGCCGGCATGGGCTATTCCAAGGAGATGCCGCTGGAGCGCTACTTCCGCGACGCCAAGATCACAGAGATCTACGAGGGCACTTCGGAAATCCAGCGGCTGGTGATTGCTAGGAACGAAACCGGGCTGCGTTAGGAATTTCTGCAAACCTGTTCCGCTCGGCATGCCGCACGCCGACGGTGCGCGGAGTCCCTATGTATTGACGTGTACACTCCGGTTCCTGCGCTCCGGCGGCGTACAGCCTGCCTTCGCTCACGACGGTTTGCGAAAATTCCTCTGCAATGGACGATTTCGTGAATCAGGCGGATCAGACAACTTCAAGTACGATTACCGACGACAAGCTGGTTGTCGCCATCTCCTCGCGCGCGTTGTTCGATCTTTCCGACGCGCATGACCTGTACGAGCGCGAAGGAGTGGAAGCCTACCGCGCCTTCCAGATCGCGCACGAGAACGACGTGCTGGAACCGGGCGTGGCGTTTCCGCTGGTGCGCAAGCTGCTGGCGTTGAACGATCCGTCCGCGGCGGCGCCGCGCGTGGAAGTGGTGTTGCTGTCGCGCAATTCCGGCGACACCGGCCTGCGCATCTTCAATTCGATCCAGCATCACGGTCTGGAGATCGCGCGCGCGGCATTCACTTCGGGCGAGCCGACCTCACAGTACATCGCGCCGTTCCGCGTCGACCTGCTGCTTTCCGCCAACGCCGAGAACGTGGCGCGCGCGCTGAAGGCCGGCGTGGCGGCCGCGACCCTGCTGCCGTCGCAGTCGCTGGGTACGCATCCGCAGCAGTTGCGGATCGCCTTCGACGGCGACGCGGTGGTGTTCGGGGACGAATCCGAGCGGGTATCGCAGGAGCAGGGCATCGACGCCTTCCACCGCAACGAATCGGAACGCTGGAACGAACCGTTGTCCGGCGGTCCGTTCCGCGGATTCCTCGCCGCGCTGCATCGCCTGCAGGCGGCGTTCCCGGCCGAGGACTCGCCGATCCGCACCGCGCTGGTCACCGCGCGTTCCGCCCCGGCGCACAAGCGCGTGATCCTGACCCTGCGCGCCTGGGGCGTGCGCATCGACGAGGCGCTGTTCCTCGGCGGTCGCGACAAGGGACCGTTCCTGGAAGCCTTCGGCGCCGACATCTTTTTCGACGACTCGCGGACCAACGTCGAATCCGCGCGCCGGCATGTGGCGACCGGGCATGTCCCGCACGGGGTTTCCAACCCGTAAAGCGCGCGTCGCGGCTACAATGAGCGGCTCCATCCCGCCCGCCGGAAAACCCCATGGCCCTCGATCCATTCGATCTTTACGACGTGCGTTCGCTGCTCTCCGACGAAGAGCGCATGGTGCAGGACACCGTCGCGCGTTTCGTGGACGAGCGCGTGCTGCCGATCATCGGCGAGTGCTTCGACAAGGCGGTATTTCCGAAGGAATTGGTCGGCGAGCTGGCGAATCTCGGATTGCTCGGGTCGTATTTCCCCGAGGAATACGGTTGCGCCGGCATGAACGGCGTCAGCTACGGCCTGATCTGCCAGGAACTGGAGCGCGGCGATTCCGGCGTGCGCAGTTTCGTTTCGGTGCAGACCTCGCTGTGCATGTATCCGATCTTCGCGTTCGGCACCGACGAACAGAAAAAGCGCTGGTTACCCGCCATGGCGCGCGGCGAGGCGATCGGCTGCTTCGGCCTGACCGAGCCGCAGGGCGGCTCCGATCCGGCCAACATGAAGACGAACGCGAAGAAGGATGGCGGCGACTGGGTGATCAACGGCGGCAAGATGTGGATCACCAACGGCAACCTCGCCGACATCGCGATCGTGTGGGCGCAGACCGACGACGGCATCCGCGGCTTTCTCGTCGAGAAGGGCATGCCGGGGTTCACCGCGCAGGAGATCAAGCACAAGATGAGCTTGCGCGCGTCGGTCACCTCCGCGCTGTTCTTCGACAATGTGCACGTGCCGGACGCCAATCTGCTGCCGAACGTGAAGGGCCTGAAGGGCCCGTTGTCCTGCCTGTCGCAGGCGCGCTACGGCATTACCTGGGGGCCGATCGGCGCGGCCATCGCGTGCTTCAGGGAAGCGCTGGAGTATTCGAAGGAGCGCATCCTGTTCGACCGCCCGGTCGCGGCCACCCAGGCGGTGCAGTTGAAGCTTGCCGACATGGCGCGCCGGATCACCAGCGCGCAGCTGCTGTCGCTGCAACTCGGAAGATTGAAGGACGCCGGAAAATTGCAGCCGACCCAGGTGTCGCTGGCGAAGTGGAACAACTGCCGCATGGCGATCGACATCGCGCGCGAGGCACGCGACATCCTCGGCGGCGCCGGCATCACCACCGAGCACTGTCCGATCCGGCATGCGCTGAACCTGGAATCGGTGATCACCTACGAGGGCACCGAAACCGTGCACCAACTGGTGGTCGGTCGCGAGGTGACCGGCATCAACGCATTCTGAGCACGCCGTGGTTCAGTTGCGTCGAGCACAATGACTGACGGTTTTTGTCTGGAGAACCCGATGAAACGCTTCCTTTGCGCCGCGCTCGCCTCTTTTGGTATCGCCTCGGCGGGCGCCGCCCTTGCTGCCGTAAATACCGATGCGGTGCACCTGGCGCTCAACTCGCTGTTGCTGGCCAGCAGCAAGATGTCCGTGGTCAATGCCATGAACCGCACGGGCAAGGCACCCGCGAACAACGCTGAAGCGCGCCTCGGTTCTCCCGACACCATGACGACCAACGAGATCAGCAGCATCGTCGTGACGGCCGGAGGCGTGTTGAACGTGTACCTGTCCGCGACTACCGGTACCAATCATGGCGTCGTGCGTTTCACTCCGGCCGTGTCGACCGACCGCAAGGGTGGCAAATCGGTGGCATTCACATGCACCAGCCCGAACGTTCCGGAGATCGCCACGCTCCAGTCCGGCTGTTCGTATGCGGCAGGACAATAACCGCGAACAAGGCATTCGCCCGGGCGGAAGCGGCTTGGCGGCCACGGCGCCTTCCCTGGAAACCGCGCGCCTGATCCTGCGCGTGCCGCATGTGGCGGATTTCGAACGCTACGCGGAATTGATGGCGGATGAGCAGGCCGCGCGCTACATCGGCGGGCAACTCGGTCGCGCCGCGGCGTGGCGACGTTTTCTGCAGATGCCGGGCGCGTGGATGATCCAGGGTTTCGCGATGTTTTCCGTACTCGAAAAATCCAGCGGGTTGTGGCTCGGCCAGCTCGGGCCATGGAAGCCGGAGGGTTGGCCGGGCAATGAGATCGGCTGGTCGTTCCATCCGGATGCGTGGGGCAGGGGTTACGCAACCGAAGCCGCGCGTGCGGCAATCGATTGGGCATTCGACACGCTCGGCTGGACGGAAGTCATCCACTGCATCGATCCCGCAAACGTGCCATCGCAGCAGCTGGCGCAACGTCTGGGCTCGCGCAATCGGGGCCGGGTGAGGATGCCGGCGCCTTATGAAGATTTGCCCACCGAACTCTGGGGCCAGACGCGCGAAGAATGGTTCGCGCGTCGCTAGCGGTCGCCGCGGCAGGCATGGACGTTTCCCCTCCTTCGCGCCGCAAGGTCGACGGCATCCTGCTGCTCGACAAGCCGCAAGGCATCAGCTCCAACCGCGCATTGCAGATCGCCAAACGCCTTTATCGCGCCGACAAGGCCGGGCATACCGGCAGCCTCGATCCGCTCGCCACAGGCCTGTTGCCCGTCTGTTTCGGCGAAGCAACCAAGATCGCCGGCTATCTGCTGGGCTCGCGCAAGGCGTATCTGGCGGAATGCCGGCTGGGGATCATTACCGATACCGATGATGCCGAGGGTGCGGTCCTGCGCGAGCGACCGGTTCCGGCACTGGACGACCATGCGATCCGCGCGCGGCTCGCCGCACTCACCGGGCACATCGTCCAAGTTCCCCCGGCGTACTCCGCGTTGAAGCAGCAGGGCGTCGCGCTGTACAAGCGTGCCCGGCGCGGCGAGGCCGTGGTCGCGCCGCCGCGCGAGGTCGAGGTCCAGCGGTTCGAATTGCTGGAACGCCTCGAAGACGATGGGTTGCGTCTGCACGTCGAATGCGGATCAGGCACTTATGTGCGAAGTCTCGTGCGCGATCTGGGCGAAGCGCTGGGCTGTGGCGCGCATCTGACGGCATTGCGAAGGCTGTGGATCGAGCCCTTTTTTTCGCCGCGCATGACGACACTGGAGCGCCTGGAACAAATCCACGCAGACGATGGCCTGCCGGGGCTGGATGCCGGCCTGTTGCCGCTGGAAGCCGGGCTCGCCGGCTGGCCGGTCCTGCCTGTCGGTGAAACGGATCGGACGGCGCTGGCACACGGCCGCCGGATTCGAAGTGCCGCCGCTGCCGGGCATTACCTGGTCGAAACTGCGGATGGCCGCGTGCTGGCACTGGTCGAGACCGATGGCAGCGAAGTCCGGGTCCTGCGGGGCTTTGCATCCACATGAGCGCTCCGCCCTTGTTGCCAAGCGCTTGTCCCGGCTAGAATATCGGGCTTCACCACGCGGCCCCGCGGCCGTTGCATCCACCACGCGGCGGCGGCTTGTGCAACGGGATTCTTCACGCGTGCAGTCCGAGCAGGATGCCCGCGGTCCCCGCGTTCACGGAAGAACGCACGAATCCCGTTGCACAAGCCTCGCGCCGATATTTGTCTTGCGATCATCCCTGATCGCGAAGATCGAAAAGCGGCCATCCGTGGCCGCACTTTCAAAGGAACGAGAAATCCATGTCGCTTTCCACCGAACAAACCAACAAGGTCATCGCCGATCATCGTCGTGCGCCGACCGACACCGGCTCGCCGGAAGTGCAGATCGCGCTGCTGTCCGCGCGCATCGAGCACCTGACCACGCATTTCGCCGCGCACAAGCAGGATCACCATTCCCGCCGCGGCCTGCTGAAGATGGTCAACCATCGCCGCCGCCTGCTGAACTACCTCAAGGCCAAGGACGCCGAACGCTATCAATCGCTGATCGGCAAACTCGGGTTGCGTCGTTGAGCCATCGGTGCGTTCGTCCGTGAACGCAAAATCAAGTGCGGGCATCACTTGCTCCGCAGATTTGATCTTGTGTTCATCCATGGACACGTGAATCAACAAGCAGCCATTCTCGGCAGCACTTCTCAAAAGATCAGGACATAATCTCGTGGCTAAAGTTACGAAGAAATTCCAGTACGGCCAGCACGAAATCACGCTGGAAACCGGCGAGATCGCCAGGCAGGCTTCCGGCGCGGTCATCGTGAAGATGGCCGACACCGTGGTGCTGGTCACTGCGGTCGCGGCAAACAAGGCGCGCGAAGGGCAGGATTTCTTCCCGCTCACCGTCGACTATCAGGAAAAGTTCTATTCCGCTGGCCGCATCCCCGGCGGCTTCTTCAAGCGCGAAGGCCGACCGACCGAAAAGGAGACGCTCACCAGCCGCCTGATCGATCGCCCGGTACGCCCGCTGTTCCCCGAGGAATACAAGAACGAAGTGCAGGTGATCGCCACCGTCGTGTCGCTGAATCCGGAAGTGGACGGCGACATCCCGGCGCTGATCGGCGCGTCCGCCGCGCTGTCGCTGGCCGGCATCCCGTTCAAGGGCCCGATCGGCGCCGCGCGCGTCGGTTACGTCAACAATCAATACGTGTTGAACCCCACCAAGACCCAGTTGAAGGATTCCGCGCTCGACCTCGTGGTCGCCGGCACGGCCAACGCGGTGCTCATGGTCGAATCCGAAGCGAAGTTGTTGTCGGAGGACGTGATGCTCGGCGCGGTGGTCTTCGGTCACCGCGAGATGCAGAAGGCCATCAACGCGATCAACGAGCTGACGGTGGAAGCCGGCACCAGGTCGTCGAGCTGGGCCGCGCCGGTCCGCAACGAGTCGATGATCGCTGCCCTGAAGGACGCCGTCGGCGGTCGCCTGGTCGAGGCCTTCCAGATCCGCGACAAGCTGCAGCGCCGCGACGCGATCGCCGCGATCAAGCAGGATGTGATGCAGTCGCTGGCCGGTCGCGCCGAAGCTGAGAAATGGAGCGCGGCGGAACTCGCCAAGGAATTCGGCGAACTGGAGTACCGCACGCTGCGCGACGGGGTGTTGTCCAGCAAGACCCGCATCGACGGCCGCGCGCTCGACACGGTGCGCCCGATCACGGTGCGCGTCGGCGTGTTGCCGCGCACCCACGGCTCGGCGCTGTTCACCCGCGGCGAGACGCAGGCGCTGGTGACGGTCACGCTCGGCACCATGCGCGATTCGCAGATCATCGACGCGCCGGAAGGCGAGTCCAAGGATCCGTTCCTGTTCCACTACAACTTCCCGCCGTTCTCGGTGGGCGAGTGCGGCCGCATGGCCGGCCCGAAGCGTCGCGAAATCGGCCACGGGCGCCTCGCCAAGCGCGGCGTGCAGGCGGTCAAGCCGTCGATGGAGCAGTTCCCCTACGTGGTGCGCGTGGTGTCGGAGATCACCGAGTCCAACGGTTCCTCGTCGATGGCTTCCGTTTGCGGTTCCTCGCTGGCGATGATGGACGCGGGCGTGCCGCTGACCGCGCCGGTCGCGGGCATCGCGATGGGCCTGGTGAAGGAAGGCGACAACTTCGTGGTGCTGTCCGACATCCTCGGCGACGAGGATCACCTCGGCGACATGGATTTCAAGGTCGCCGGTACCGATGCTGGCGTGTCCGCGCTGCAGATGGACATCAAGATCGACGGCATCACCGAGGAGATCATGAAGGTCGCGCTGGCGCAGGCCAAACAGGGTCGCCTGCACATCCTCGGCGAGATGGCCAAGGCGCTCAGCGCGCCGCGCGGCGAGATGAGCGAGTACGCGCCGCGCCTGCTCACCATCAAGATCCATCCGGACAAGATCCGCGAAGTGATCGGCAAGGGCGGCACGACCATCCGCTCGATCACCGAGGAAACCGGCGCCACCATCGACATCAGCGACGACGGCACCGTGGTGATCGCCTCGGTCAACCGCGAAGCCGCCGATGCCGCCAAGAAGCGCATCGAGCAGATCGTTTCCGACGTCGAGCCCGGCCGCATCTACGAGGGCAAGGTCGCGAAGCTGATGGACTTCGGCGCCTTCGTCACCATCCTGCCCGGCAAGGACGGCCTGGTGCACGTGTCGCAGATCTCCAACGAGCGCGTCGAGAAGGTTTCCGACAAGCTCAAGGAAGGCGACATCGTCAAGGTCAAGGTGCTGGAAGTGGACAAGCAGGGCCGC
>Ga0134126_10001237_pt1 | contig 32473 bp, 28 predicted proteins | sample KB31752_FD_96881 | JGI IMG/M metagenome (GOLD analysis project Ga0134126, IMG submission 96881) | Terrestrial soil microbial communities with excess Nitrogen fertilizer from Kellogg Biological Station, Michigan, USA - KB3-175-2 | ecosystem: Environmental > Terrestrial > Soil > Unclassified ...
CGCCTGGCCGGTGACGGTCACCACGGGCGTGCCGTTGTAGACCTTGGTGTTGGCGCTGCAGCCGGCCAGTGCCGCCGCAACCGCCACACCGAAGCCGCAAATCCAGAGGCGCAGGGCGCCGAAGGCGCCCGGTTTGGCGCGAGCGCAGTCGAGAATCATCAAAAAGCTCCCCTTAATCAGGCGGGATGGATGGGCATGTGCTCAATGCCGGGACCACTCGGGACCCATATGGCTTGGTTAGAGGTGCCGGCCCCTGTTCCGTTCACACATTGCCCGGAAACGCGTAGTTTAGCCATTCTCGAGGCTCGACGCGCGGCCGGAAAGCCTGTAGAGTCCGCGCCGCATCCCGCGGGGCGCCATAACCAGCCCCGATACACTTCGTATCAATTGGGGATGCCCACCCGGCTGAGCGGGCCACGCGCCCGCGAGCCAACACAGAGGTTCCCCGAACAATGCCTTTCACCGAACTCGGGCTTGCGCCCGAGCTGTCGCGCGCCGTTGCCGAGCAGGGCTACGAGACGCCGACTCCCATCCAGCTGCGGGCCATTCCCGCGGTCATCGCCGGGCGCGACGTGCTCGCCGGCGCGCAGACCGGCACCGGCAAGACGGCGGCTTTCGTGCTGCCGATATTACAGGCGCTGGCACAAAGTCCCGCCGGCCGCGCTCCCCGCGCGCTCGTCCTCACGCCGACGCGGGAGCTGGCCGCCCAGGTAGCGGAAAGCGCGCGTCAATATGGGCGCCATACGAAGACACGCATCTGCGTCGTCTTTGGCGGCGTGAACATCAATCCGCAGATCGACGCCTTGCGCGCCGGCTGCGATCTCCTGGTCGCGACTCCGGGACGCCTGCTCGATCTTGCCGGCCAGCGCGCGGTCGATCTTCGCGAGGTGCGTCACTTCGTCCTGGACGAGGCTGACCGGATGCTGGACATGGGCTTCATCCATGCCATTCGTAAGGTGTTGAAGCTGCTGCCGCAGCGGCGGCAGAACCTGATGTTCTCGGCCACTTATTCCGACGACATCCGTGATCTTGCGACGCGTCTGCTGCACGATCCGGTGACCGTCGAGGTCGCCCCGCGCAATGCCACGGCCGACCGCGTCGAACAGCAGGCGTACCGCGTGCCGAAGGAGCACAAGCGCCACCTGCTGGCGCATCTCATCCGCGAAGGGGACTGGCACCAGGTCCTGGTGTTCACGCGCACCAAGCACGGCGCCAACCGGCTGGCCGAGCAACTGGCGGGCGCCGGCATTGCGACCGCGGCCATTCACGGCAACAAGAGCCAGAATGCGCGCGTGCGGGCGCTCTCGGAATTCAAGTCCGGCAAGATCACGGCGCTCGTCGCCACCGAGGTGGCGGCACGCGGGCTCGACATCAAAGAGCTGCCTTTCGTGGTGAATTACGAGCTGCCGAACGTGCCGGAAGACTACGTGCACCGCATCGGACGCACGGCCCGCGCCGGCGGCGCAGGCTGCGCTATCTCTCTCGTCGCGCCCGATGAGGCGGGGCTGCTCAAGGACATCGAGCGGCTGCTGCGCCGGCCGATCCCGATCGCCGCGACGCCGCAATTCACCGTCACCGCGGAGCAGCGTCCAGCGCCTCGTCCTGCGGTGCCGCCCGTGCGTGCATCGCAACCGAAGCATCATGCCGGCCGGCATGCGCGGCCCTCCGGCCGCAGCTTCGGCTCCCAAGGCGGCCGGCGCTTCGGCTCGTCCCGAGGCTGATCGAACCGGGTGCCGGCGGCCGGAACCGCCGGCTCTCTCTCGGATTCTTAGTGAGCGCGCCTGGCTGGCAGGCGCGCCTATCCGGAGAGAGCTCATGGCAACCGACGTCACACAGCAGGGCTTGGGACAAAGTCGACCGGAACCCACGGGGTTCCCGGGCTTCGAGGCCGGAGCGCCACCCGCGCATCATGGCCTGCAACGCGACATCGCGCGGCGCGATGCGGCAGAGTCCCTCGAGCGCGGTCTGGGTTGGTTCAGCATCGGTCTCGGAGCTGCGGCCGTTGCCGCACCGCGCGCCGTCTGCTGGCTGAGCGGGCTTCGCAGCCCGACTCTCATGCGGATGGTAGGGACGAGAGAGCTCGCCGCCGGCATCGGCATCCTGACGCAACGCGAGCGCGCGCCCTGGCTGTGGTCGCGCGTCGTTGGCGACACCTTCGATCTGGCGGCTCTGGCCGTAGCGCTTGCGGGCCGGGGCCGGCGCGGCAGAGCTGCCGTCGCACTCGCCGCCGTTGCCGGCGTCACGGCGCTCGATGTGCTTGCAGCCGTGCGGCTCACGGGCAACAGGGCGGGGCGCAGCATTCCCGGGGTGTCGGGCCGAACCGATATCTATCTCGAGCGCAGCATCGTGCTCAGCAAGTCTCCCGAGGAGTGCTACCGCTTCTGGCGCAGCTTCGAGAATCTGCCGCGCTTCATGCAGAGCCTGGAGTCCGTGCGGCAGCTCGATGAGCGGCGCTCGCAGTGGGTGGCGAAGGGCCCGATGGCGACGCGTGTGCAGTGGACATCGGAGATCACCGCGGACCGCCCGGGCGAGGAGCTCGCGTGGCGGACGCTGGATGATTCCGGTGCCGCGCACGCCGGCTCGGTCAGATTCGAGGCCGGACCGGCCGGCCGTGGCACCATCGTGCGCGTCAGCCTGCACTACAGCCCGCTCGGCGGCGCGCTCGGCGCCGGCCTCGTGAGGCTTCTCGGACACGATCCGCAGTCGCGCATCCGCGAGGACCTGCGGCGTTTCAAACAGGTGATGGAGACGGGCGAAATCCCGACCACGCGCGGTCAGCCGACCGGCCGCCGCAGTCTTTTCGGGCGTGTCACGCAGCAGTGGGGGCTGACAGTATGAAGGCGAACGTCTGGTACGGCAGAGAGCAGCTGCGGGTCGAGGACGTCCCGGACCCCAAGATCCTGAATCCGCGCGATGCCATCGTGCGCATCACCTCGACGGCGATCTGCGGCTCCGACCTCCACATCTACGACGGCTACATCCCCGGAATGCTCCCGGGGGACATCATCGGCCACGAGTTCATGGGCGAGGTGGTGGAGGTCGGCTCCGAGGTCAGGAACCTCAAGGTGGGCGATCGCGTGGTGAACCCGTTCCCGATCTCCTGCGGCGCCTGCTTCTTCTGCAGTCAATCGCTCTTCTCGCTGTGCGAGAACTCCAACCCCAACGCATGGCTCGCCGAAAAGCTCTGGGGGCACTCGCCGGCGGGACTCTTCGGCTACTCGCATGTGCTCGGCGGCTATGCCGGCGGCCAGGCGCAGTACGCGCGCATTCCGTTCGCCGATGTCGGCCCCATCAAGGTTCCGGAGGACCTGAGCGACGAGCAGGTTCTGTTCCTCTCCGATGTCTTTCCCACTGGCTACATGGCAGCCGAGCAGTGCGGCATTCGGCAGGGCGATACCGTCGCCGTATGGGGCTGCGGGCCGGTGGGCCTCTTCGCCATCAAGAGCGCGCGCCTCCTCGGCGCCGAGCGGGTGATCGCGATCGATCGCTTTCCGGCGCGGCTGCGCAAGGCGAGCCAGTGGGCCGAAGCGGAGACGCTCAACTACGAGCAGGTGGACGTGGCAGAGGCGTTGGAAGTCATGACGGGAGGCCGGGGACCCGACGCCTGCATCGACGCCGTGGGAATGGAAGGGCACGCGCACGGCCTGTTCGGCAGCTACGACCGGCTGAAACAGACTCTGCTGCTGGAGTCCGATCGGCCGCCGGCGCTGCGCCAGGCAATCAAGGCCTGCCGCAACGGCGGCACGGTATCGATTCCCGGCGTCTACGGCGGCTTCGTCGACAAGATCCCATTCGGCGCGGTCGTCAACAAGGCGCTGACCGTGAAGTCCGGCCAGACGCACGTGCAGCGATATCTGAGGCCGTTGCTCGAGCTGGTGGAGAAAGGCTCGATCGACCCGAGTTTCGTGGTCACGCACCGCCTGCGGCTCGAGGATGCGCCGCGCGGCTACCGGATGTTCCGCGACAAACAGGACAGCTGCATCAAGGTCGTCTTGAAGCCCTGGGCGGACGTGCCGACCGTGGAGCCCGATGCGCCGGGGGAGACCGCTCGGATTCTGCATTGAGCCTCGTCACGTCGCCGACGGTCTCCAGAATCACGCGCGCGCCGTTCTCCAGCAGGTAGCCGCGAAACGCCGCGGCGATGGGCGAGAGGATCTTCTCGCGCAGGTGAATCACGTACCAGTCGCGCACGACCGGCAGCCCGACCACATCCACGATCGCGAGCTTGCCGGTCTGCGCCTCGAGGCTGATGGTATGGGATGAGATGAAGCTCAGGCCCATCCCGGCCATCACCGCCTGCTTGATGGTCTCGTTGCTGCTCACCTCCATCGAGGCGCGGAACGGGACCGCGCGCTCCCGAAACACGTGCTCCATCGAGGCGCGCGTGCCCGATCCCGGCTCGCGGATGATGAAGCTTTCCCGCGCCAGGGATTTGAGCGGGATGCGGTGGCGGCGGGCGAGCGGATGGTCGGGGGAGGCGATGATCACGAAAGGGTGGCGCGCGAAGGGTTCCGCCGTGGTGTCGAGCTCGCGCGGCGGCCGGCCCATGATCACCAGGTCGAGCTCGTTCGCACCGAGGAGCTTCACGATCTCCTCGCGGTTGGCGACGGTGAACTTGATCGACACTTCCGGGTAGGCCGGCGTGAATGCCGAAAGCAGTGTCGGGGCAAAATACTTCGCCGTGCTCACCGCCCCCAACTTCAACACGCCGCGCTTCAATCCCCGCATGGCGGCGAGCGTCTCGCCGGCTTCCCGCAGCAGCTCCGTGACCTGAGTCGCGTAGCGCAAGAGCTCCATGCCGGCGGGCGCGAGGCGGATCTTGCGCCCGAGCTGCTCGAAGAGCGGCATGCCGACTTCCTCCTCGAGGAGGCCGACCTGTTGCGAGACGGCGGGCTGCGTCAGATGCAGCTCCTGCGCCGCGCGGGTGAAGGAGAGATGCCGCGCCACGGCCGCGAACACCCGCATTTGTCTGAGCGTTACGTTACGCATTCATAAGAAAAGCTTATCCAGATACCAATAATATCTAACTGGACCTAATACAAAGCAAGCCCGACGATGGCCCCCGTACCGCAAACGAGCATCCGTGGGAGCCCTGCATGAGAGTCCTCGACGACAGCAAGCGAGCCAAGACCGGTGCCTCGCGCTACCGGCCGGGCGTGCTGAAGTATGCACAGATGGGTTACTGGAACCCCGACTACTCGCCGGCCGCGACCGACGTACTCTGCCTCTTTCGCATCACCCCGCAGGAGGGGGTCGAGCCGGAAGAAGCGGCCGCGGCGGTCGCGGGGGAGTCCTCGACGGCCACCTGGACCGTGGTATGGACGGACCGGCTCACGGCCTGCGATCGGTATCGGGCGAAGGCCTACCGGGTGGATCCAGTGCCGGGCGCCCCGGGGCAATACTTTGCCTATGTCGCCTACGACCTGGACCTCTTCGAGCCGGGGTCCATTGCGAACCTGAGTGCCTCGGTCATCGGCAACGTCTTCGGCTTCAAGCCGCTCAAGGCCCTGCGGCTCGAGGACATGCGCTTCCCTCCCGCCTACGTCAAGACCTTCACCGGTCCGGCGACCGGAATCGTGGTGGAGCGCGAGCGCCTGGATAAGTTCGGCCGGCCGCTCCTCGGCGCCACCGTCAAGCCCAAACTCGGGCTCTCCGGCAAGAACTACGGCCGGGTGGTCTACGAGGCGCTGAAGGGCGGTCTCGATTTCACCAAGGACGACGAGAACATCAATTCGCAGCCCTTCATGCACTGGCGCGACCGCTTCCTCTACTGCATGGAGGCCGTCAACCGCGCGCAGGCCGCCACCGGCGAGGTGAAGGGGACCTATCTCAACGTGACCGCCGGGACCATGGAGGACATGTACGAGCGGGCGGAGCTCGCCAAGGAGCTGGGCTCGGTGGTCGTCATGATCGACCTCGTGATCGGCTACACCGCCATCCAGTCGATGTCGCGGTGGGCGCGGCGCAACGACATGATCCTGCACCTGCACCGGGCGGGCCACTCCACCTACACGCGCCAGAAGAATCACGGCATCTCCTTCAGAGTGATCTCGAAGTGGATGCGCCTCGCGGGTGTGGATCACATCCATGCCGGCACGGTGGTGGGCAAGCTCGAGGGCGATCCCAACTCGGTGCAGGGCTTCTACAACGTGCTGCGTGAAGCGCGCAACCCCGTGGACCTCCAGCGCGGCATCTTCTTCGAGCAGGACTGGGCAGGGCTGCATGGCGTCATGCCGGTTGCCTCGGGCGGCATTCACGCCGGCCAGATGCACCAGCTGCTGCACTACCTCGGGGAGGACGTGATCCTGCAGTTCGGCGGCGGCACGATCGGTCATCCGATGGGCATCGCCGCCGGCGCGACGGCCAACCGCGTGGCCCTCGAGGCGATGGTGCTCGCGCGCAATGAGGGCAGGGACATCTGGAACGAAGGGCCGGAGATCCTCGCCGCGGCCGCGAAGGACTGCGCGCCCCTCAAGGCGGCCCTCGACGTCTGGGGCGAGGTGACCTTCAACTACGCGAGCACCGACACCCCCGATTTCGTGCCGACGCCAGCCGTCGCCTGAGGAGCCATCATGAGAGTCACCCAAGGTACTTTCGCCTTCCTACCCGATCTCTCCGACGCGCAGATCGCGAAGCAGATCGAGTACTGCCTCGACAGGGGCTGGGCGGTCTCCGTCGAGTACACGGATGACCCGCATCCGCGCAATACCTATTGGGAGATGTTCGGTACGCCGATGTTCGACATCCGGGATGCCGCGGGGGTCATGACGGAGGTGAACGCCTGCCGCAAGACATTCCCCAACCATTACATCAAGCTCAACGCCTTCGATTCCACGCGCGGGCGGGAGTCGTTGCGCCTGTCCTTCATCATCGGAAGGCCGCCGGTCGAGCCGGGATTTGGCTTGATACGCCAGGAGGGGCCGGGACGCAGCGTGCGCTACACGACGCGCGCGTATGCGACGGAGCGTCCGGAGGGAGAGCGGTATTGATCTGCCATGAGCGCGACAGCCAATCCCATACCGTCCCCGGATGGACCGAAGACCGCACAGGCCGGCGCTGAGCCTCTCGATCTGGAGGCTGCCTACCGCGACTCACACGTCGGGGAGGTGTTGGACAGCCTCGATCGCGAGCTCGTAGGTCTGGCGCCGGTGAAGAGCCGCATCCGCGACATCGCGGCGCTGCTGCTCATCGACAAGCTGCGGCGGGGCGTCGGGCTTTCTTCCGGGCCGCCGGCGCTGCACATGTCCTTCACCGGCAATCCGGGCACCGGCAAGACCACGGTGGCCATGCGTATGGCGGAGATCCTCCATCGCCTGGGTTATGTGCGCAAAGGGCACCTCGTGGCAGTGACGCGGGATGACCTCGTCGGGCAGTACATCGGGCACACGGCGCCGAAGACCCGTGAGGTGCTGAAGCGGGCGATGGGCGGAGTGCTCTTCATCGACGAGGCGTACTACCTCTACCGTCCGGAGAATGAGCGCGACTATGGCCAGGAGGCGATCGAGATCCTGCTGCAGGTGATGGAGAACCAGCGCGACGACCTGGTGGTGATTTTGGCGGGATACAAGGACCGGATGGAGACCTTCTTCCGCAGCAATCCAGGGATGTCGTCGCGAATCGCACATCACATCGAGTTTCCGGACTACATGCAGGAGGAGTTGGTCGCGATTGCGCGGCTGATGCTGCAGCAGATGCAGTACCGGTTGAGTGCGCCGGCGGATGCGGCGTTGCGGGAGTACATCGAGAAGCGGCGGGGGCAGCCGCACTTTGCGAATGCCAGGTCGATCAGGAATGCGTTGGATCGGGCGCGGCTGCGGCAGGCCAGTCGTCTGTTCGAGCGGAAGAGCGGAGTTATTTCACGGCAGGAGCTGGAGACTATTGAAGAGCCCGACATACGGGCGAGTCGAGTGTTTTCCGGGAGCGCCTCACAAAATGACCCCGTCCAGAACGCCGCAAGTACGTCCATGTAGGCTAGCGGATCGCCGTCCCTGGCGATCAGCTTCTGGCCGGGATTATTTTGTGATGCGCTCCCTCACGTGCTCGAGCAGGGGGCGGCGATTATGACTACCAACAACCTGAACACCGGGACCATCACGCGATTCCTCATCGAGGAGCAGCGGCGGCTCAATGCGGCGGCGGGAGTCGGAGGGCCGGTCGGGAGCTTCACGGCGCTCGTCAATGACGTGCGTTTGGCGTGCAAGCGCATTGCGATGCTGATTGGCAAGGGGGCGTTGGCGAATGCGCTGGGGGATGCGGGCACCGTCAACGTCCAGGGTGAGACGCAGATGAAGCTGGATGTGCTCGCGAACGAGATCTTCGTGCGCACCAACGAATGGGGCGGGCAGCTCGCAGGTATGCTCTCCGAGGAGCAGGACCGGCCGTATTCCATACCGGGTACCTATCCGCGGGGGCCTTACCTGCTGCTTTTCGATCCGCTCGACGGGTCATCCAACATTGACGTCAATGTCTCGGTCGGCAGTATCTTCTCCGTACTCAGGTGTCCGGAGGGTGTCTGCGAGCCGACGGAGGCGGACTTCCTGCAGCCGGGGAGCGCGCAGGTGTGCGCGGGATATGCGATCTATGGGCCGGCGACCATGCTGGTGCTGTCGACCGGCCGGGGTGTCAACGGGTTCACGCTCGATCGCGAGATCGGGGAGTTCATGCTGACGCACCCGAATCTGCGCGTGCCCGAGACTACCTCCGAATTCGCGATCAACGCGTCGAACTCCCGCCATTGGGAGCCGGCGGTGCGGCGGTACGTCAACGAGTGCCTGGCGGGGCAGAGCGGGCCGCGAGCCAAAGATTTCAACATGCGCTGGATCGCCTCGCTGGTGGCGGAGACGCACCGCATCCTGATGCGCGGCGGGGTCTTCATGTATCCGCGCGACCGCAAGGATCCGGCCAAGCCGGGGCGGCTGCGGCTGCTCTACGAGGCCAATCCGATCGGGTATCTCATCGAGCAGGCCGGAGGGCGGGCGAGCACGGGCCACGGGCCGATTCTCGATGTCGTCCCCGAGAGCCTGCACCAGCGCATCAGCTTCGTCTTCGGCGCGCGCGCCGAGGTCGAGCGCATCGAGCGCTATCACCGCGACCACAACGAATTCGAGCTCGACGTGCCGCTCTTCGCCACGCGCGGGCTCTTCACTCAGCACATCTGACCGAGGCGATACCATGTCTGCCCGCCATCCTATCATCGCAGTCACCGGCTCCTCGGGCGCCGGCACCACGTCGGTCAGCAAGACCTTCGAGCAGATTTTCCGCCGCGAGCATCTCAAGGCGGCCTTCGTCGAAGGCGACAGCTTCCATCGCTATGACCGAGCGGGTATGAGGGAGAAGCTCGCAGACGCGCTGGCACGTGGGGATCAGCGGTTCAGCCACTTCGGACCGCAGGCGAATCTGTTTGCGGAGCTGGAGGATCTGTTCCGCGGGTACGCCGTGGATGGCACGGGGAGAATGCGCAAGTACCTGCACGACGATGCGGAAGCAGCGCAGTATGGTCAGAAGCCAGGCACTTTCACGGAGTGGGAAGACGTGCCTGCCGACACGGATCTTCTGTTCTACGAGGGACTTCATGGCGCGGTGGTGACGGACGAAGTCGACGTCGCGCAGCATGTCGACCTGCTGATCGGCGTTACGCCTGTCATCAACCTGGAGTGGATCCAGAAGCTGCACCGTGACAAGTCGACGCGCGGATACTCTGCGGAAGCAGTCACCGATACGATCCTGCGCCGCATGCCGGACTACGTCAGCTACATCTGTCCGCAGTTCTCGCGCACGCACATCAACTTCCAGCGGGTTCCCATGGTCGATACCTCGAATCCATTCATCGCGCGCTTCATCCCGAGGCCGGACGAGTCGTTTCTCGTCATCCGCTTCGCAAACCCGCGCGGGATCGATTTCCCCTACCTGCTCTCGATGCTGCATGACTCCTTCATGACGCGGCCGAACACGATCGTTTGCCCGGGCGGCAAGATGGACCTCGCCATGCAGCTCATCTTCACACCGATGATCTGGAGGCTGATGGAACGGCGTAAGGACTGCCTGGCGCGCGAGCGCGGGCGAGTCGCTTAGGAGGGAGTCGAGATGAGGGGTGTTCGTATCGAGGCACTGATTTTCGATGTCGACGGCACACTGGCAGATACGGAGGAGGCTCACCGCCAGGCGTTCAATGACGCCTTCCGCGTGCACGGATTGGAGTTCCGCTGGAGCCGCGAGCTTTACCGCGAGCTCCTGCAGGTGACGGGCGGCAAGGAGCGCCTGGCGGCCTTTTTCGATCGCATCAGGCCCCCGCCAGGCGAGCGCGGGCGGCTGTCCGGCTTGATACCCCGGCTGCATGCGGCCAAGACGGCGTTCTATCTGGATAGCATAAAGGTGGGTCGGGTCCCGCTGCGTCCGGGTGTGCGTAGGCTGATGGACGAGGCGCGCGCCGCGGGTGTGCGACTCGCCATCGCCTCGACGACGTCCCCCGAAAATGTGTCCGCGCTCCTCGAGGGAGCGCTGGGCGACGATGCGCTCACGGAGTTCAGTGTCGTCGCGACGGGTGATGCGGTGCCGCGCAAGAAGCCGGCGCCTGATGTCTACCTGCTCGCTCTCGGCCGCCTGGGGATAGCGCCCCATCGCGCGGTTGCGATCGAGGACTCGGCGATCGGCGTGGCGGCGGCCAAGGCGGCTGGAGTCTTCACGGTAGCGGCGCCGAGCGACTGGACGCGAGGCCAGGATCTCGCCGCAGCGGACCTCGTTCTGCCTTCGCTCGCCGATCCTGACTCACCGCTCGAGGCGGCGGATGCCTGGCGCATCGGTGCGCCGTATCTCGGGCTCGAGCAGCTTGCGATTTTTCATGCCGCGGCCCTGCCGCGGGTGGCGCTTTTCGGTTAAGGGGAGACACGCATGGCACTCATTTCGCTCCGGCAGCTTCTCGATCACGCGGCCGAGCTCGGCTACGGGGTTCCGGCATTCAACATCAACAACATGGAGCAGGTTCAGGCGATCATGCAGGCCGCGGCCGAGACCGACAGCCCGGCGATACTGCAGGCCTCTGCCGGCGCCCGCGGTTACGCCGGAGAGCCGTTCCTGCGCCACATCGCGCAGGCGGCGGTAGAGACATGGCCCCAGGTTCCACTGGTGATGCATCAGGACCATGGCGCGAGCCCCGCAGTGTGCCAGGCGTCCATCCGCTCCGGATTCACGAGCGTGATGATGGACGGATCATTGCGGGAAGACATGAAGACCCCGGCCCCGTACGAGTACAACGTCGAAGTCACTGGACGCGTGGCTGATATGGCGCACGCAGTCGGCGTCTCCGTCGAGGGCGAGCTCGGTTGCCTCGGATCGCTCGAGTCGGGCCAGGCAGGCGAGGAGGACGGCGTCGGCGCCGAGGGAACGCTCACGCGCGATCAGCTTTTGACTGACCCCGCGCAGTGCGTCGACTTCGTCGAGCGCACGGGGGTCGATGCGCTTGCCATTGCGATCGGTACGTCCCATGGGGCCTACAAGTTTTCCCGCAGGCCGACGCGCGAGGTGCTCGCGATTGCGCGCATCGAAGAAATCCATCGTGCGATTCCCGATACGCACCTGGTCATGCACGGCTCCTCGTCCGTACCCCAGGAGTGGCTGGCGCTGCTGCGCCAGTACGGCGGCGAGATGCCGGAGACCTACGGCGTTCCGGTGGAGGAAATCCAGCAAGGCATCCGGCACGGCGTGCGCAAGGTGAATATCGACACCGACATCCGCCTCGCCATGACCGCTGCAGTGCGGCGCTCGCTCGACCTGAACCCCGCCGATTTCGATCCGCGCAAGTTCCTGAAGGCGGCGACCGCGGCCGCACGCGAGATCTGCAAGGCGCGCTTCGAGGCGTTTGGCTGCGCCGGCCGGGCATCGCGGATCCACCCGCTGCCGCTCGAGAAGATGGCCGAGCGCTACGCGCCGCGCGAGCGGCTGCGCCGGGTCGGCTGAACCGGCAACATGAGCGGCAATCAGGCGGCGCCGCGGGAGTCTTTCTTGCTCGGCAGTCTGGATGGCTTTCCATCACCAGAGGAGAGGTGTCATGCCAACCAAAAGCACCACCCAGCGCGCCAAGCGCGATCTGCGGGAGGGGAAACGCCCGAGCACTGCCGCCGGTGAATTCGTGCGCGAGGAGATCGAGCACGTCCGCCAGGGTAAACATGGCGCGCGCTCGACCCGTCAGGCAATAGCCATCGGCCTCTCGAAGGCGCGCCGCGCCGGCGTGCCGCTGTCACCGCCGAAGAAAGGGCGCGTCAAGGCGAGCACACGCCGGTCGGCCGAGCGTGACTATGAGGTAGGCCAGGGCACCCGGAAACCGCGGGCTCCATCGTCGCGGCGCAGCCGCGCGACCGAGCAGGCATTGAAGCGCGAAGGCCGCGGCGCCGCCTCACGCAGCGCGTTGTCCGCGCACGCCAAGCGAGCCGCCGCGGCACGCCGCCACGGGCGCGGCAGCACGCACGCAACGACAAGTTGACCTGCTCAGCTCGGCTTTTTGGATCCGCCGGCCCCGCTTCCGCCGCGGCCCGATGAACCCTCACGGGGGCCGTCGCCGGTTTCCTTGGTGCTGTTGAGCTCGTCCGCGAAGTAGAGCGGTCGTGCGCCCTTGCCCGTGGAGGGCTCGACTGCAAACAGCAGGTCGGCCAGCTCGTCCGCGTGCTCCTCCTCCTTGGCCAGGATCTCTTCCATCATCACACGCGACGTCGGGTCGCGCTCGCCGAAGTAGCGGATCATCTCGCGGTAGCTTTCGACCGCGATGCGCTCGGCGATGAGATCCTCGCGGATCATCTCGGCCAGCGTGTTGCCTTCGCGGTATTCGCTGTGGCTCAGGTCCGTGAGCATCGCCGGATTCATCTCCGGCTTGCCGCCGAGTTGCTTGATGCGCTCCGCAATGCGCTCGGCATGCTCCTGCTCCTCGCGCGCATGCTCCTTGAACTCTTCTTTGACGGCCTGCGAGTGTATGCCGGTCGCCATGAAGTAGTGGAACTGATAGCGCAGCGTGCAGACGAGCTCGGTGGCGAGTGCCTCATTGAGAATCCGGATCGACTGCTCGCGATCGAGCTGGTAATCCGGCGTGACTGCGCCCTGCGAGATGTGCTGGCGAGCTCGCTCTCGAAGGGCCTGAATCTGCTGCGAATGGGTCATCGATTTGCGTCCTCCTGCTACACTCAAGCCCAGGGCATCGGCGGCTCGAGCGCTGTCGAGAGCCTTAAGCAAGCTTTGCGCCCAGAGCCGTCCGGATTTGCGGGTCGGCCGCGGCCATGCGCGTTTTGCCTGGCTGTGGCAGTCCTGATGCCGGCGCTCGACACCTCTATCGGTCCCTCTGCCGGCACCGCTGCCACAGAGTGTCAGGTGCCGGAGGTTTTCCCGTCGATCCATGTCTCGAGCACATTGAGCTTGTCGTCGGCCAGTACGAGATTGGCGCGATAGCCGGGCGCGATGCGGCCGAGCTCGTTCGAGAGGCCGAGGAATTCGGCGGGATAGAGGCTGGCCATACGCACGGCCTCGGGCAGGGAGACGCCGAGCAGGGAGACGGCGTTGCGCACGCAGCTCGCCATGTCGATGTTGGAGCCGGCGAGCCGACCGTCTTCGTCTAGGCAGACGCTACCGGAGACGGTGATATCGCGGCCTTGGAGCTTGAAGGAGCGGGCGTCGGTGCCGAGGCTGGGCATCGCGTCTGTCACCAGCATGAACCTGCTAGAGGGTTTGCAACGTAGGGCAAGGCGCAGGACGACCGGGGCGGTGTGCTCGCCGTCGACGATGATGCCGCACCAGCTGTCGAGATTCTCGAGCGCTGCACCGACCACGCCGGGCTCGCGGCCGGTGAGCTGCGACATGGCGTTGAAGAGGTGGGTGAAGCCGGTGAGGCCGTGGTGAAGCGCGGCGACTACCTGCGCGTAGGTCGCGTTGGTGTGGCCTGCGGAGACGATGATGCCTGCCGCCGCGAGTTTCTGGATGATCTCGGGCTTGGTCATCTCCGGAGCGAGCGTCACGATCGTCCGGCCGGCGCCGAGCGACGTCAGCAAGCCTACGGCGCTGGTGTCGAGCTCGCGGAGCTTCGCGGGATCGTGGACGCCCTTGCGCTCGACGTTGAGGAAGGGCCCTTCGATGTGGATGCCGAGCACACCCGGAACGGCTGCCTCCATGGCGCCTCGAGCCGCCGCGATGGCGCGTGCGACGACATCGAGGTCGGCGCTGATCAGCGTCGGCATGAACCCGGTGGTGCCGAAGTGCCGGTGAGCGCGCCCGATCTGCCGGATGGCATCGACGCTCGGGGAGTCGTTGAACAGCACCCCGCCGCCGCCGTTCACCTGTATATCGATGAATCCGGGAAGGAGCATGTTGCCGCGGAGGTCGACACGGCCAGCGCCGCGAACACTCGGGTGGCTCTCGGGGACGATGTCGAGAATGCGGCCGCCTTCCAGCAGCACGCATTGTCCTGCGACGAGCGCCTCTCCGCGCAGCACCCGCCCGTTATGAAGCGCAATGGGCATCAAACCGTCTCTGTGACTTTACTCAGGTTGGGGGGACGATCGGGATCGAGCCCACGGGCGAGCGAAAGCGTATTCGCCATGCGGTAGAAGCTCTGTGCGATCAGCATGGGCTCGATCACCGGATGGGCGGGCTCGGTGGCAAGGTGCAGGGCACCCTGACACCGGGAGCCTGCGATCATGACATCAGCCTTGCGGGCTACGAGCTCGGCGGCAAGAACCTCGACTCCGGCTCGGGCTTCATCGTTCTGGGAGAAGACGAGCAGGGGAAAGCCCGGACGAACGAGTGCCATGGGCCCATGACGGAGCTCCGCGGCGCTCACGGCCTCGGCATGCAGGCCGCAGGTTTCTTTGAGCTTGAGGGCGGCCTCCTGCGCCACGCCGAGGCCCATGCCGCGGCCGACCACGTAAAGATCATTGGCCGCCTTCAAATGCTCGACCGCCGGGCTCCAGTCGAGATTCCACGCGCGCTCGAGGTGCCGCGGCGCTTTGCGGACCTCCTCCGAGAGCTCCCGGTCCTCGGCCCAACACGACACCAGATTGATGATGGCGGCGATCGAGGCGATGAAGGATTTGGTGGCGGCGACGCTGGTTTCGGGCCCGGCGCAGAGCGGCACCACGTGATCCGCCCGCGCGGCGAGCGGTGAGTTTTCCGCGTTGACGAGCGCGACGACCATCGCGCCGGCCTCGCGCGCCTTGCCGACGGCCGCGAGGAGGTCGGGGCTTGCGCCCGACTGTGAGATGGCGAGGCACACTGTGTTGCCGAGGTCAGGGCGCGTGTCATACACGGAGCTGACCGACGGTGCGGCGGAGGAGGTGAGCACGCCGAGGCGCGTCTCGATCAGATACTTGGCGAAAGTCGCCGCGTGATCGGAGCTGCCGCGCGCACAGGTCACGACGGCGCGCGGCGCAAGCAGCCGCAGGCGCTCGCCGAGCCGCTCCATTTCCACCGCGTTGGAAAAGAGCTGATCACGCACGGCCTGCGCGGCCTGGCCAGCCTCGATGTGCATCCGTGTCGACATCTCTCTCGCATTCACGACGACACGCTCAGCTCTGCGACGAAGTCGTACGTGTCGCCGCGAAAATAGGACTGCGTGAACTCGACCGCGCGGCCGTCCTTGAGGAATCCCAGCCGCTCGACGAGCAGCCCGGCATCCTTTTCCTTCGCCTGCAGGAGTTCGGCCTGCTCCGCTGTGAAGAGCACCGCACGCAGCCGCTGCAATGCGCGCGCCGGCCGGTTGCCGGTACGCTCGAGAGCTTCGTAAAGGGACGATTCCACGGCCTCGAGAGAGGGTAGGCAGGAAGCGAGCACTGTCGCGTACTCGACGCACATCGGTGCATCGTCCGCGAAGCGGATGCGGTGGAAGCGATAGACCGGAGTTCCGGGGCTGGCGCGCAGCGCCAGAGCTTCCTCTGGTGTCACGCTGCCCGCGGATTTCTTCAGAAACACGCTGCGCGGCGTGCGGCCGCGGGCGCGCATGTCCTCGGAGAACGAGGTCAGCTTGGAGAAATTCTTCTCTACGCGCGCCGACACGAAGGTGCCCGAGCCCTGGCGCCGAACCAGCATCCCTTCGCCGATCAGCCCGTCGATCGCCTTGCGCACGGTGATGCGTGAGACATGGAAATCGTGGGCCAGGTCGCGCTCGGGGGGCAGGGCATCGTCAGGACCCAGTACCCGGCTCTCGATGGCCTGGCGCAGGACCCGCTGCAGCTGCAGATAAAGGGGCAGAGAGCTGGATTCATCCAATCTGCCCAGGGTCTGCGACAGGTTCAAAGCTTCTCTCCCACGTGGGACTCGATCCACTGTGATATTACCAATACAAGACCAGTTTGTGCCATAACGTCAAGAGTGTCAACGATAAGTCACTGTATATACGTAAGAAATATCTCAGACATGTGAATGGTCTTCATTGGGATAGTATTTTATCGCTATTGGTACTATAGTGGCATTGAAATGGTCCCTCCCGTTACGTGGGGCGGTCTCGAGCAAACGACAACATCGGGGTGAGAGAGAGTCATGAGAATCTCAAGGTCAACGTTGGTCGGTACTGCCGTCGCGGTAGCGCTGTTCGGCGGTAACGCATTCGCTCAGCAGACTGCGGCATCGCAGAGCAGCGCGAACAAGACGGATGCGGACAATGCGGCGACTCTGCAGGAAGTCGTCGTCACCGGCATCCGGTATTCAGTGAAGGCGTCGATCGCTTCCAAGCGTGCGGCGACCAATATGACGGAAGTGGCCACCGCCGAGGACGTGGGTAAGCTGCCGGCCAAGAACGTGGCCGACGTACTGCAGACGCTTCCGGGCGTCGACACCTCGTCGTCCGTAGCAGGGGAGGGCGCGTTCGCGGAGAACGATCGCATCAGCCTCCGTGGTACACCGAACAGCCTGACCCAGACGACCATCGATGGGCATTTCGTGTCCTCCGGCGACTGGTTCATCGAGGATCAGTACCAGACCGTCGGACGCAGCGTGAGCTATGACCTGCTGCCGTCGCAGATCGTGGGGCAGACGGTCGTCAACCTGGCACAGACCGCCGAGATGGTCGAGGGCGGCGTCGCGGGCTCGGTCGACATTCAGACGAAGCACCCGCTCAACTTCAAGCGGGGTTTTTCAGGCTACGTGAACGCGGGCGCCGAGTACTCCGATCTGCCGTCCAAGACCGACCCGCAGGGTGGGCTGATGGTGACCTGGAACAACGGCAGCTTCGGTATCCTGGCCATGGCCTTTTATGAGAAGCAGGACCTGCGGCGCGATGCCCAGGAAGAGCTGGGCTATGCGAAGGTGGACGGCTGTACGGCTGTGGGTGACCTGCCGGGCTGCCCCACCACGCCGGGATGGAAGCTGCAGAATCCCTCCCTGCCGGACGCCACCGGCGCGCTCTACCCGACCCTCCTCGGCCAGACACTCTTCAAGCAGACCCAGACCAAGAAGGGCGGCCTGATCGACATCCAGGCGAAGCCTAGCGATGCCCTCTCGCTCGACCTCACGGCATTTTATTCGTACATGGACGCCGGCAACACCAACGACAACTACATGTTCTGGGGCAGTCATATCGTCAGCCCCAGCTACGTGCCGACGGCCCTTACGGTCCAGAACGGGACGATCGTCTCCGGCACGTGGCCGACACAGGCCGGCGCGCCTGCCTCGATCGTATACGATCAGATCACGCGCCCGGGCACCACCTCCGATGCCTCCTTCGTCAACCTGGATGCCACGCTCGACGCAACGGACAATCTGACCATCGACGGGCAGTTGGGTTACACCCTCGGCTCCGGCCGTACGACATATGCGCCGGCATATGAATGGTCGGGCGGCAACGGAGCTTCGTATACTTTCAACGGCTACACCAAACTGGCGACCGTGACCTTCCCGGGCACCGCGACGAACAATCCGGGCGCGAACGGCGTCAACAACGTGGGCACGGGCTGGGCGTGGAACGACATCGACGATTCGGTCGACAAGGAGACGTACGCCAAGCTCGACGCCACCTTGAAGCAGGACGACGGCGCGCTGGAGGCCCTGAAGGTCGGCGTGCGCTTTGCGCACCATTCACGCGACGGAAACTTCAGTGCGGATCAGGGCTGCACGTCCTACTGCTGGTCCAATCTGCCGCAATACAGCGGCGGGGAATACCCGGGCAACTTCCAGTCCAACCTCGGCAGCAGCCCGTGGGGAAACAACATCTTCACGTACTCGCAGGGCGCGATCGAGGCGTATGACGCGGCGGCGCTGACGCTGAACCTGAACGGCTCCCGCTACTACTGGCTGGACTCTTTCAGCACGGTGGAGAACGAGCTCGCGGGTTACGTCATGGAGGAAGTCGGCGGCGATCACTGGAGCGGCAATTTCGGCGTGCGCCTCGTGAACACCCTGGAAGAGGTGACCGCCAATCTGCCGGGCCGGCCCAATCCGCTGACCTTCTCGGCCTTCGGTCCCTTCACCCCGACGGAGATCGACAACCGCTACTTCAACGTTCTGCCGAGCGTGAACCTGAGGTTCGATCTGACGAAGCGGCTCGTGGCGCGCTTCTCCGCGGCGGAGACCATGGCGCTCGCGGATCCCAGCGCCCTGGGCACGGGTGTGCAGCTGACCGACACGAACGAGACCGGCAACGGCGGCAACGCGAATCTCAAGCCCATCAAGGGCACCGTCTACAGCACCGACCTGGAGTACTACTACGAGCCGGAGTCGATGGTCGAGTTCGCGCTGTTCGACATGGATCTGTCGTCGTATGTCGATTTCGGCACGAGCACGGGCACGTACCTGAACATGAACCTGTCGAAGACGAGCAACGTCTACTCCGTATTCACGATCACCTCGCCCTTCAATACGACGGCGGAGATCAGGGGAGGAACCGTTTCCTGGCAGCAGGCGCTGCCGGCGGGCTTCGGCGTGAATGCGAACTTCACGCTGGCCAACGGTACCTCCGGTGACGGCAACCCGGTGCTCGGCGATTCGAAGTACACCTACAACGTCGGCGGCTACTGGCAGATGGGGCCGATCAGCGCGAATCTCGACTACACCTATCGCTCGCACTACTACGCGGCGGTCAGCGAGAGCTCGCCCCAGTCCATGGCGAACTGGTACAACCTGAATGCCCAGGTGAGCTACAACGTGACGAGCAACCTCTCGCTGGCCTTCAGCGGGCGCAATCTCACGGACAAGATCATCTACGAGTACGGCCTGAACACTTCGCAGCCGGTGGCGATCTATGACAACGGAAGGCAGTTCTACCTGACCGCGAATTACAAGTTCTGAGGTAGAGCGATCGATCGGGGCGGTCACGGCGCGTTGCAGGCGCCGTGGCCGCCCTTCTTCTTTTTGTCGCAGGGTAAGCGGTATAGTTTTTGCCGGAGCCCGCGATCCCGAATGAACAATTCTTCCGCCAGTGCCGATGCCGAGGCCTACCGCCTGATGCGGGCCGGACGCCTTGCGGAGGCTTTGACGTTCGCCCGGCAGGCGGTTGCGGCCAAAAGCACCTGCTCGCCGGCTCACGGTGTCCTGGCCATGATCCTGGTGCGGCTCGGCCGCGCCGCTGAGGCCGACGCGGTGATCGAGAGCGCAGTCCAGTGCGCGCCGGGTGGCGGTGACGCGTATAACTCCCTGGCCCACGTGTCGCTCGCCCTCGGGCGCCACGAGCGTGCCAACCTCCTTTACCGGCGCGCTGCCGAGCTCGGCCCGAAGGTATCGCGGCACTGGTACAACCTCGCTTCGAGCGAGCGCTCCTTGGGCAGGCTCGAGCAGGCCGAAGCTGCCTGCAACCGGGCGATCGCGCTCGATTCGCGGGAGCATCGCGCCTATCTGCTGCGTTCCGAGGTGCGCGTGCAGACGGCCGCGGCCAATCACGTCGAGCAGTTGCGGCAGGAGCTTGCCCGGCCCGATACGGACGATCGCGCCCGCGTGCTCCTCGGCTATGCGCTCGGCAAGGAGCTGGATGACCTCGGACAGTACGAGGAGGCTTTCAGATGCTTTGCGCTCGCAGCGGACGCCCGCCGGCGGCAACTGATCTACGATGTGGCGAGCGATGAGCGCAAGGTCGCGCGCATCATCGAGGCCTTTCCGCGCCGAAGCGGCCCGGCTGCGGGCGCTCGGGTCGATTCCAGCCGCTTCATGTTCATCGTCGGCCTGCCGAGGTCGGGTACGACGCTGGTCGAGCGCATTCTGACGGGGTTGCCAGGAGTGCGCTCCAGTGGCGAGACGGAAAACTTCGAGCGTGCTCTTGCGTCGGCTTTATCCGCGGGGCAGGGCGCTGTCGATCAGCGCGCGCTCGATGTCTGCGCGCGCGCGGCCACAGCCGACTGGGATGCGGTTGCCGCGGCCTACGCACGACTCGCCGACGCCGACGCCTGCAAGCTCATCATCGAGAAGCTGCCGGTGAACTACTTTTATCTCGGCGCAATCCATCGTGCGTTGCCGCACGCGCGGCTCATAGTCGTCAATCGCGCGCCAGTCGACGTGTGTTTCGCGATGTACCGTACCTTGTTCGGTGACGCCTACCCGTTCACCTATCGGTTCGAGGATCTCGCCCGCTATTACGTGGCGTATTCAAGGCTGATCGCGCACTGGCGCGACGCTCTGGGCGAGTCGATCCAGGAAGTTCACTACGAGGAGCTGGTGGACGATCCGGTCCGCTCGGTGGAAGCGCTCGCGCGCGCCTGCGGCCTCGAATGGCGTGACTCGGCGGTGGAAGTGGAGAAGAACAGCACTGTCTGCCTCACTCAGAGCGCAGCACAGGTCCGCAGGCCGATCTACAAGTCCTCCGCCGGCAGCTGGCGTCACTATGGAGCCCAACTGCGGCCGCTGACCGAGGCACTTCGCGCCCGCGGCGTCAGCCTGACCGAGCTCAGTTGAAGCGTTTGCAGCGATAGCACCAATCAAGTACCAAATTTGCGGGAACTGGCATTCTGCATTGATTGGTACTATAGTGGACCTTAAGTGGTCTCTAGCCGACGCACCGGATCACGGCAAGCCATTCCCCCGGCCTGCCGTGGTACCGGTGCCCCGGCAGCTCGAGCCGCGGCGGCACTCAGGGGTAGCACACTTCTCATGATGTCACGCATCCTGTCGGCAACCTTCCTTTGCCTTTTGGGGCTATCGGTCCAGGCCCGGGCGACGCCGCAGGTCGCCGCGTACTACGATGGCGGCATGCCGGTATCAGAGATACCCGCTGCACAGATCAACGACCTGATTTACGCATTCGGCGAGCCGAACGACGCCGGGGTGTGTATTCCGGTGACAGCTGCCCAGTCCGCGACGTTCGCGGCGCTGCGCAAGTTGCGCCAGCAGCATCCCGGCATGCGACTGATCGTGTCCATCGGCGGTTGGGATGCGGCGCCGCAATACTCCGACATCGCGCTCACCGGCCGGTCGCGCAGCAGATTTGCGGCGAGCTGCATTCAGGCATTTCTGCTGAAACAGGGGTTCGACGGGATCGACATCGACTGGGAATTCCCTGTCCATGGCGGGATGAACCGGTCCCGCCCCGTGGACCGCGCCGATGCCACCGCGCTGGTGCGCGAGCTTCGCGGGCAGCTCGATGTGCTCGGCCGCGAGAAGCACCGCCATTACTTTCTCACGGTGGCCACCCCGGCAGGCACCTGGCAGCAGGGCGGCCCGTACTCGGTCGGCGACAGCTACGATCTCGCGGCGCTCGCGCGCTCCGTCGACTGGCTGAACGTCATGACCTATGACATGAACACCATCTTCAGCCCGTTGAGCGCGTTCAACGCGCCGCTCGCCGCCGACCCTCGCGATCCGACGCCGCAGCCCGCGCGGTCGCTCGACAATCTGACGAGTGCGGTGCGCTTTTACGAGTCCCGGGGAGTCCCCGCGGCGAAGATCATGTTGGGTGTCGCATTCTACGGGCGCGGCTTCATCGGGGTCTCGCCGCAGGACGCGGGGCTGTATTCGAAGTACACCAAGGGATATGAAGAGACACCCTGGAAGACCATCCGCTCGCAATTTCTCACCAGCCCGGACTGGGTGCGCCATTGGAGCGCCACGGCGCAGGCCCCCTGGTTGTACAACGCGACGCAGCACATCTTTTTTACCTACGATGACCCCATGTCGCTCGGCATCAAGGCCGACTTCGCGCGCCGGGAGCAGCTGCGCGGGGTGATGATCTGGGTGTTGGGCGAAGATGACCCGGGAAACGGTCTGTTGAATGCATTGACCTCACACCTCGCGCCGGAAAGCCCGCCGCAACATGCGTCCAACTGAGCCGCAGCGCAGTCTCATCCTCCTCGCGCCGCTTTCCGGCTGGAGCACGCCACTCGATGAGATCCCGGACCCGGTCTTCGCCGGCCGAATGCTGGGCGACGGGCTCGCGGTGGATCCGACGGGCACCGTGCTGCATGCGCCTTGCGATGGAGAGATCATCGCGCTCCCGGAATCCAAGCACGCGATCACGCTGCGCAGCGACGGTGGCGCCGAGATCCTCATGCACATCGGCATCGATACGGTGGGCATGGGCGGGGAGGGCTTCGAGGCGCACGTGGAGCCGGGCCGCAAAGTGGCGGCAGGCGAGCGGCTCATCACCTTCGATCTGGATCTCATCGCGCGGCGCGCGAAGAGCCTGCTGACGCCGATTCTGGTGATGGAGGGCTGCGGATTCACGGTGGTACGCAGCATCGAGAATCGCGAGATCGAGGCAGGAGATGTCCTCATGGAGATCGCCCCCGTCGAGCAGGCGAGCGGGCGCAGCGGCGCGGGCGCGCTGCGTGGCGGCGAGGCACGCAATGACGCGGGCAAAGGGGAAACGCGGCGCGTACGGGTCGCCTTGGAGCATGGCATCCACGCCCGGCCGGCCGCCCAGATCGTCGCCGCGCTCAAAGCGCTGGCGGCCGAGGTCAGTCTCGCTGCGCAGGGCCGTACCGCCAATGCACGCAGTACCGTCGCGCTCATGAAGCTCGGCGTTCACAAGGGGGATGAAGTGGAAGTCTGTGCGGTCGGCAGGGACGCTGGAAGCGCGATCGATGCCGTCACGGCCCTTCTGTCCGGTGCGCACGCCGAGGGCGGTTCGCCGCGGCCGAAACAGCGCACTGCTGTCGTGCCATGCGCAGTCGTCCGATCCGCCGAGCCGCAGACGAAGGCGCCGACACCGGCACAAACACAAACACAAACACAAACACAAACAAAAACACAAACACAAACACAAACAGGAACAGCAGGCGCGCCTCAGCCGGCCGGGTCACATGCTGCCGTGGAGCCTCGCGCCGGTGCCGCGCTGCCGGGCGTCATTGCGAGCCGCGGGCTTGCCGTGGGACAGGCCGTGCGTCTCGCGGTTGCGGAGATCGAGGTGACTCAGGCCGGGGCCGGGGTGGCGCACGAGACTGTGCAGCTGGACCGGGCCAGAGCTCAGGTCCGGACGCGGTTGCAAGGGGTGCGCGCGTCCGCTTCCGATACGGCGCGTGAGATCGTCGAAGCGCACCTCGAGCTGCTCGACGATCCCGAGCTCACGGACAACGCGCTGACGCTCATCGCCGGTGGTGCGAGCGCCGGATATGCCTGGCGGCAGGCGATCCGCGGCAGCATCGAAGCGCTGCGCGCCCTCGGTGATCCGCGCATGGCGGAGCGCGTGGACGACCTGCTCGACCTGGAGAGGCAGGTGTTGCTTGCCGCGAGCGGTCACACTGCGGCGGCGGCTCAGGAGCTGCCGCCGGATGCCATCGTGCTCGCCGAAGAGCTGCTGCCATCGCAGCTCGTGGCTCTCGATGCCACACGGCTGGCGGGCATCTGTCTCGGAGCGGGTGGGGCGACTTCCCACGTGTCGATTCTCGCGGCAGCCATGGGAATCCCTGCGCTGGTCGCACTCGGGCACGCGGTGCGGCGGATTCCCGAAGGGACGCCGCTCCTGCTGAATGCCGAGGCCGGTCTGCTGCACGTTGATCCTGGTGCCGAGCGGCTCACGGCGACACGCCGTCAGCTCGAGATGCAGGCCGCCCTGCGCGCCGCGGAACGCGAAGCTGCGCAGCACGACTGCTACATGGCCGACGGCGCGCGCATCGAGGTGTTCGCCAACATTGGATCGCTCGCGGAGGCGCAGGCGGCCGCGCGCAATGGCGCCGAGGGCTGCGGTCTGTTGCGGACGGAATTCCTGTTCCTCGAGCGTGAGACGCCGCCCAGCGAGGCCGAGCAGCACGCCGAGTATCAACAGCTCGCCGAGGCGCTGGCCGGCAAGCCGCTGACCGTCCGCACGCTCGACATCGGCGGCGACAAGCCGATTCCCTACCTGCCGATGCCCGCCGAGGAGAATCCGGCGCTCGGCCTGCGCGGCGTGCGCACGAGCCTTTGGCGGCCCGACCTGCTGCGCCAGCAGCTGCGCGCCATTCTCGGCGTCCGTCCCTACGGCCAGTGCCGCATCCTGCTGCCCATGATCACCGATGTGGCCGAGATTCGCTTCATTCGCGCCATGATCGAGGAGGCGCGTGGCGAGATCGGCCGCCGGGAGCCGATCGAGGTCGGCGTCATGATCGAAACCCCGGCCTCGGCACTGATGGCGCAGTTCATTGCCGCGGAAGCGGATTTCTTCTCGATCGGCACCAACGATCTCACCCAGTACACTCTCGCCATGGACCGCGGACATCCGGAGCTTGCGGCGCGTCTCGATGCGCTGCATCCCGCGGTGCTGCGGCTGATCGCGGGCACGGCGGCAGCCGCACAGACGCGCAAGCGCATGGTGGCGGTATGCGGCGGCCTCGCTTCCGACCCGGTGGCGGCACCCATCCTCATAGGGCTCGGAGTACATGAGCTCTCGGCCGTGCCGTCGGTCGTTCCGCGATTGAAGGCAGTCATCCGCAAGCTGACGATGGCAGACTGCACCGAGGTTGCACGCCAGGCGCTCGAGCAGAGCTCCGCGGAGGGAGTGCGGGCGCTCGCGCTGCGGCTGCCCGCGCGGGAGAGCGAGCCCGAGTCGGTCTAACTCTGAGAGTGCCGGTGACGGCGCCTGTAGTCGGAGACACTCCGTGACTAAATTGTCTGGAACAAATTTGGACGGCGGCAGCCGGCCCGAAGGGCGAAGCGCATGGACGGGGCTTCGCAAACAATTCTTCGCGCAACTGCAGAGAATCGGCGGCGCCCTGATGCTGCCGATCGCAGTGCTGCCGGTGGCGGCCCTGCTGCTCAGGTTCGGCCAACCGGACCTGCTGAACCTGCCCATCCTCGGCGCTGCGGGGCAGGCGATCTTCGACAACCTCGGCCTGCTGTTCGCAGTCGGCGTCGCCATCGGGCTTGCGCGCGAGAATCATGGCGCCGCTGGACTTGCGGCCGTGGTTGCATATCTCGTCACCACCCAGGGGGCGCAGGTGTTCATCACGCCGCCCGCGGCCCTCCTGGCGCTGACCGGGCAGGCACAGGCTCTCGCCATCGAGGCGTTCAAGCAGAACGAGCTCAAGACGCTCACCGTCCCGGCCGGCATCCTGTGCGGCCTGCTGGGCGGGGCGCTCTACAACCGCTTCCACCGGATCAATCTGCCCGCTTACCTCGCCTTCTTCGGCGGCAGGCGGTTCGTGCCGATTCTGAGCGGCGTTGCGGCGCTCGCTCTTGCGGCCGCCTTCGGCCTCGAGTGGCAGCGGCTCGAGCTCGGCATGGATTCGCTCAGTCACGCAGTGCTTGCTGCGGGGCCGTGGGGCCTCTTCGGCTACGGGGTGCTGAACCGCATCCTGATCGTCACGGGGCTGCACCACGTCATCAACAGCATCGCCTGGTTCGTGTTGGGCAACTATCACGGCCATACGGGCGATCTCAACCGCTTCTTCGCCGGTGATCCGACTGCCGGACAGTTCATGGCAGGGTTCTTCCCGGTCATGATGTTCGGGCTGCCGGCGGCGTGTCTTGCGATGTACCACACGGCGCTGCCCGACAGGCGTCATGCCGTAGCGGGCCTGCTCGCCTCCATCGCGCTGACCGCTTTCCTCACCGGGGTCACCGAGCCCGTCGAATTCTCCTTCATGTTCCTCGCGCCTGCTCTCTACGCGGTACACGCCCTGTTGACGGGCTTCGCCTTCATCATCATGCGCGCGCTCCACGTGCGGCTCGGGTTCGGCTTTTCGGCCGGGCTCTTCGACTATGTCCTCAATTACAAATTCGCCACCCGTCCGCTGTTGCTCCTGCCGGTAGGGGCCGCCTATTTCGGGCTGTATTACGGCATATTCCGCTACGCTATCGTCAGATTCGACCTGAAGACGCCCGGGCGGGAGGAAGTCGACAGCGCTGCTGCGATGCCGGCCGGCGCGGCGTCGGCGGCCGCCTCGGCCGATCGCGCACGGTCATACATCACGGCCCTTGGCGGCGCCGGCAATCTGGAATCCGTCAGCGCCTGTACTACGCGGCTGCGTCTGACAGTCCGCACACAAAACACGGTAGATGTCGAAGCGCTGAAGCGATTGGGTGCGCGCGGCGTGGTGCAGCCGTCAGCCACTGCTTTGCAGGTCGTGGTCGGTCCGACTGCGGATCTGCTCGCAAGCGAGATACGTGAGGCCATGGCCTCGATGCCGAGGGAGAGTGTGATGGCTTTGGCTGCCGCCGCGCCCGCGACGTCGCAGCCCCAGCCCGCGTCCGAGCTGGCGGCGACTCCGGCCACCTCAGCACCCGCCAGGGAAATCGTGCAGGGATTGCTTGCCGCCCTCGGCGGCCGCCAGAACGTGCGCAGTATCGAGTCTGCATCCTCCCGCCTGCGGATCGGTGTGGCGAACGCCAGCGCGATCGACAGGGCGGCGATCCGCAAGCTCGGCATACGCGGTGTGGCGATCGCGGCAGCGGACTGCGTGCACGTCATCGTGGGACCGGCCGCGGAAGCGGCGGGTGCCTCGTTGCGAGAGCTGCTCGCATAATTTCAGAGACGCCGTGCAGACGCCGCCGTCAGCAGTGAACGATACGGACCGCCGCCTCCGGCGCATAGTGATTCTCGGGGGCGGGTCGGCGGGCTGGATGGCGGCAGCGGCGCTCGCCAACACGATCCGTGGCGGCTGTCGGATCGATCTCATCGAGTCCACGGCGATCGGTACCGTGGGCGTCGGCGAGGCGACCATTCCGCCGATCCGGCACTTCAACAGGCAACTCGGCCTGGACGAGAATGCCTTCATCGCCGCTGCCCGCGGCACGTTCAAGCTCGGCATTGCGTTCGTCGACTGGATCCGGCCCGGGCATCGTTACTTCCACCCGTTCGGCCGGATCGGTGAAGACTTCGATTCCGTATCGCTGCATCAATACTGGCTGCGCGAGCGTGCACGCGGGAGCCCGGCGCCGCTCGAGGACCACGCGATGGCCTGGGTGCTCGCGCGCAACGGCCGCTTCAGCCGGCCGCTGAACGATCCGGCGTTGGTGCTGTCGAGCTTCGACTACGCATATCACTTCGATGCCTCGCTCTACGGACGTTGTCTGCGCGACTACGCCGAGAAGCGAGGGGTCCGCCGCATCGACGGCAAAGTGGTGGACGTCAAGCTGCGCGGCGAGGACGGCTTCATCGAGGCGCTGCAGCTCGAGGGCGGCGAGCGTGTAGCGGGTGATCTGTTCATCGACTGCTCCGGCTTCCGCGGCCTGCTGATCGAATCCGCGCTGAAAGTCGGGTACGAGAGCTGGCAGCAATGGCTGCCGTGCGACCGCGCAATGGCGGTGGGCTGCGCACTGGGCGAAGACCTGCCGCCGTACACCTGCGCGACGGCGCGCCCGGCCGGCTGGCAGTGGCGGATCCCGCTGCAGCACCGTATGGGCAACGGACACGTCTACTGCAGCGAGTACATGAGCGACGACGAGGCTACGGCCATCCTGCTCGCCAATCTGGTCGGCGAGCCATCGGGCGAGCCGCGGCCGCTGCGCTTCACCGCCGGCGTCAGGCGGCAATTCTGGTCGCGCAACTGCATTGCCATGGGACTGGCGGCGGGCTTCCTCGAGCCGCTGGAGTCGACCTCCATCCATCTGGTCCAGTCGGCGATCACGCGCCTGCTGGCGATGCTTCCGGACCGCGATTGCAATCCTATTCTGGTCGAGGAATTCAACCGCGCCAGCCGCTTCGAATACGAGCGCATACGCGATTTCCTGATCTTCCATTATTACGCGCAGCAGCGGGAGGAACCGTTGTGGCGCTACGCGCGCTCGATGGAGATCCCCGAGACCCTGCGTTTCAAGATCGATCACTTCCGCAACGGCGGCCGCATCCTTTTCGAGCCTGACGAGCTCTTCCGCAAATACAACTGGCTCGCCGTGATGGTCGGATAGGAAGTCTGGCCCGAGACCTACCATCCGCTGGCCGATATGCGCGGCCGCGCGGATGCCGCGAAGATCCTGGCGGACATGCGCCGCGGCATGGAGCAGGCGGCGCTGGCGCTCCCGACGCACCTTCAGTACATCGAGCGATACTGTCGCGCGCGCGGGCCGGCGTAATCTTCCTGTCAGGGCGTCAGCAGTCTGCTCAGGTCGACGGATTTCCCGGCGAGGCCCGGCAGCTCCGTCACTCCCGGCGTAGACGTTGCCGACACGTCAGTGTAGCGACCGTCGACAAGCGATCGAAAGAAATGCAGCCGTGCGCGCTCGATCTCCACGATCCAGTATTCCGGAATCCCATAGCGCGCGTAGAGAGGTGCTTTGATCCTGCGGTCGTAGGTGAAAGTCGAATCGCTGACTTCGATCACCAGCAGGGTATCGTCACCTGTTGCAAAGCGTGACCAATAGAAATCCTCCCGCGGTTTCAGGAGGATGAGGTCCGGTTGCGGCTCTGTAAAGCCACTCAATCGGAACGAACCCTGAACGCGAACGATGGCCCGCCCCGATACCGCCGACATAAGCCACTGATTCAGCCTGTCCACCGCACTGTTGTGCGGATTTCCTATCGGTGCCATGTCGATGATCTCTCCTTCGATCAGCTCGACGCGCGCATCCGGCGCGAGCAGACCGACCTCCGCCATTCGGTGGTACTCCTCGACCGTTATGCGGTGCCGGGACGGTGAGCGTGGCATCGGAACTGTGCTCATGCTGGTTTCTCGTGCGAGATAGTGTATCGCGAAGTCGGCGCAGCGGTATCCGGTCAAGTGGGGGCCAGCTTGAGCCGGTAATGGATGGAAATGAATGTCAGAAAGCTGCGTGTTTGTATAGAAATGCACGAGACGGTCATAACTCGGCACAAATGCGATAAATGGGGGTCGTTCTCCGTCGACGGCTATTGCGCGTTCGGACGTTCCGTTTTGTACACACGTGTTCTCCCAAGAGCCTATCGGACGGTTTCGCGGACGCGGCGCAATGGGCTCGTAGTAATATGGGATTACGTTCCCGTCCCATAGGTCTCGGAAGAGGAGATTCCCATGATCCGTAAAGCCAGAGCGGTCTGGCGCGGCACTGGCCGCGCGGGTAAAGGCGAGCTGTCGAGCGATTCCGGGGTCCTGTCGGCTACGCCATATTCGTTCAAGACCCGTTTCGAGAGCGAGAAGGGCACGAATCCCGAGGAGCTGATCGCGGCCGCCCACGCCGGCTGCTTCACCATGGCGCTCGCCTTCCAGCTCGAGCGCGCGGGGCATACACCGGCCGAGCTGGCTACCGAGGCCGCGGTCACGCTGGAGCCGGAGGGGCAGGGGTTCAAGATCAGCAAATCCGCGCTCACGCTGCGCGCCAAAGTGCCCGATATCGATGCGGCGACCTTCGCCCGGTTGGCGGGCGATGCGGAGAAGAACTGCCCGGTGTCGAAGCTTTTCAAGGCGGAGATCACCCTTGACGCGAAGCTCGTCTGAGGCTCTTCGCGGCGATATGATGATTCACTCCTCGCCCTGGCCGCACCCGGTTGCGGCTTCCCGGCCAGCCACTCAAATCCGAAAGGAGCGCTGCGATGGTCAATGAAGCCAAGAGAACTGCCACTCTCGATACTCCGTCGGGTCTTTCAAAGGAAGCGATCCGCGATATTCCGCCCGGCCTCACCACGCTGCTCGCGGACACCTTCGTTCTTTATCTCAAGACGAAGAATTTCCACTGGCACATGTCGGGGCCGCACTTCCGCGACTGGCACCTGCTGTTGGATGAGCAGGCAACGCAGGTCTATGAGATGACCGATGACATCGCCGAGCGGGCGAGGAAGATCGGCGGCCCCACGCTCAAGTCGATAGGTCAGATATCGAAGCTGCAGCGCCTGAAGGACAACGACGCGAGCTTCGTCACCCCGAGGGACATGCTCGCCGAGCTGAGGGAAGACAACAAACAGCTCGCCGTATACATGCGGGAGCTGCACGGGGTGTGCGATGAGCATGGCGACGTGGCTACCGCAAGCCTGCTGGAGAATTGGATCGACGAGACGGAAAGACGGCTGTGGTTCCTCTTCGAGGCCACGCGCCACGCCGAGGGCTGATCTGCGCAACGACTTCGCTCAGTGCGGATTGCTGGTGAACCCCCGCGGCCGCGGCAGGCCGACGGGGGTCACCGCCGCCGCGCCCTTGGCGCCGCACTTCGAGCAGCGCAGCCGCGGCGCAAGACTCTCGAGTGTCACCGACCAGCCGACGAGGCGCGCCAGCGCCTCTGCCGCGATGTCGCGTGAGGCGCCGCAGGCCGGACATTTCACACGCACCAGGAACTGACCGAAGCGGTCGTCCAGCTTCTTCACGTCGCGCAGCTCTCGCATGTCCGAAGAGTAAGAAGCGCCCGAGGCTCCTGTCCATGCAGCTGCCGCGCTGCGCAGATACTGGATGAGCCGCGGGGAGCGGCGCCGGCTCAGTCTGGAAACCGATTCCGATCCGCCAGCCGACGCCGATCCGGAACCCCTCCCGTGTCGGACGCATTCCTGGAGAGGTGTTGCAGGATCAGGGGTATCTGGATGAAAGCGGTGCTCTCGCTCATTGGAATCGTGTTCATCATCGCCTGGCTGGTGCTGTGGCTGGCGATAAAGGTCACGTTCGGCGCCATTCACCTGCTGGTGGTGATCGGGGTGATTCTGCTCATCCTCGCGTTCGTCAAGGTCGTATAGCGGCGCGGCGTTTTGCACAGCCACGCGTTTTGCAAAGCCGGGGGAGGGCAGGCCAACGTTCTGCGCAGGACGGGTGAGGTGCCATCCGGGAGGACAATGTTCTCGGAAACCCCGGTACCATGGGTCGATAGCCGAGAACAACCCCACGGGGTCTCTCCCGCCCATGAGCAACAACGCGGAAGCCTTCGAGCACTGGATCCGGACATCGTTCGTGCAGATGAACACGGAGCTCGAGGAGCTCTACTTCGCGCAGGAAGACCGATCGCGCACGATGGGCGTCGGTGACAACATCAAGCACGCCTTGCGCGATGAGGGACACACGCACGTCGCTTCTCTGCGTGCCGAAGGCAACACCGGAGAAGGTTTCGACAGCGCGTTCGGCGTTCTCGGCAACGTAGGCATGTACCTCGGAGCCTTGAGACGGCATGAGCTCACGAATCCGGCGCGTGAGGAACGCTCGCCTTTTCCGGAAGCCTCGTCTCTGGCCATCCACTGCGGCGCTTCTCTGGGAATGGCGCCGAGATTCGCGACCGCACATCTTACCATCCACAACAGGGCTCGCGCGGGCTTGCGCAAGAGCTTCACGTCCTTGAAGGACGAATTTCTCTTCATCGACGAGAACACCCGCGGCATCCTGTCGCTGCAGCGCGCGGCGGATGCGCTCACGAGCATCGTGCCCCTCGGCGTGTCGAGTCCCGCCGCGGACGTGATGTTCGAGGCGGCGAAGCAGGCGCTGCGGGAAGTGATCCACGCCAACCGCCGGCTGATGCAGCAGCTCGACGTCGCGCGATTCTTCTACTGCGTGCGCCCTTACTACAAACCATATCGCGTCGGCCGACACGAGTATCGCGGCGCCAATGCCGGGGATTTCTCGGGCATCAACGAGATCGATCTGCTGCTAGGGCTCTGCCGCGCGAGCGACCCGTATTACGGGCCGCTCCTCGTCGACAAAATGCTTTTCATGCTGCCCGGCGATCAGGCGCGCCTCAAGGACTGCATGGCGCGCAAGAGCCTGTTGGACGAGCTGCTGGAGCTGCTCGACCGCTATCGCGATACCAACTGGTTCCAGCGGAACGCCCGCGCCTTTCTGGAAGTCTGCGACCTCTTCGGCCAGAGCGCGGCGCAGCACCACGATGAGCTGGTGAAGCGCTTCATCGAGCAGCCGGCCGCGACGCTCGGCGAGGAGAAATCGCAGGGTCTCACCGCGAGCGGACCGCCGCTTCCCGTCCTGCTGCGCTCACTCGAAGTGCTGCGGGACCTGCGCGTGGCGGCTGACCGCCCCGACATCGCGACCCGGCATCGCGACCTGTTGAGGCTGCGTGCGGCGATTGTGGCGGGGTGAGTGGACCCGATGAGTGACGGAGACGGGCATGGCCTGGCGAAGCTGAAGGAGCTCATCGATGCCATAAGGGTCGGTCTGCTTACGACGGTGGACCTCGATGGCTCCCTCCATACCAGGCCCATCGAGACGCTGCGCTGTGATTCCGATTGCACGTTGTGGTTCTTCACGGATCATCAGAGTCCGAAGGCCAACGAGTTGGCCCACGA
>Ga0134126_10001238_pt1 | contig 32456 bp, 28 predicted proteins | sample KB31752_FD_96881 | JGI IMG/M metagenome (GOLD analysis project Ga0134126, IMG submission 96881) | Terrestrial soil microbial communities with excess Nitrogen fertilizer from Kellogg Biological Station, Michigan, USA - KB3-175-2 | ecosystem: Environmental > Terrestrial > Soil > Unclassified ...
GGAGCATCGCCAACGCCCTGCTCCCCTCGCTGACCGGATTTTTGCTGGACCACCATCAGTTCAAGACGCCGATTTTTCTCGGTGCCGGTTGCTACGCCTCCGCGGCCCTCTGGTTCGCCTTGACCCTGCGGGGCACTCCACTCCCAGAGGAAAGCAAGAAGCATCTTTAGTCCGTGCCGTTCACCATGCTGGCCCGCACGGAGTAATGCGCCAGCGCCCATGGTGCATGCCGAGGCAATCTCTCCAGATCCGCCGCTGGGACTAGCCGTTCCATTCGATCCCAGTTCAGGGCGGGAATCCCCATTCGTCAACCGCGGCTATCGTAGCGCTGTTGCGCCGCCGTGACCGCCTCGATGTGATCTTCCGCCCACCGGATCAGGGCGGCGATAGGCTCGCGGAGGGTTTGTCCCAGCGGAGTCAGGGCATACTCGACCCGTGGAGGAACCTCGGCGTAGACCGTGCGCCGCACCAACCCATCCCGCTCCAGGTTGCGCAGCGTCTGCGTGAGCATCTTCTGGGAAATCCCGCCGATCCGACGCCGCAGGGCCGCGAAGCGCTGGGGTCGCTCTTCCAGCAAGCCGATGAGGAGGGTGGCCCACTTGTCGGCGATGAGATCGAGGATCTTCCGGGTAGGACAGCCGGCATCATAGACGTCGGGCGGAAGAGGAAAGCTGGACGTTCCCATCAGGTACCTACCTTACTGCTTGGTGGGTATCGCACTTTTCGGTGCCTACTTGCAATCAGATAGCTGCTCTCTTATTGTACCTATCGGGAGCCACACCGTAAACCCGACCGGCGCGGCGGCAGGCTTGTCCCGCTCACGCGGGGGGCGTGAGCAGAAAACGCGGTCACATAGAGAAAGGGCATTCCTTCATGAGCATCATGGTCACCGGCGCGTCTGGTCATCTGGGTCGCATGGTCGTCGAGGAGTTAAAGCGGCACGTCGACGCCGCCAGGATCGTCGCGCTCAGCCGTGACCCCGGCAAGATCGGCGACCTGGGCGTCCAGACGCGCCAGGCCGACTTCGACGATCCGGACAGCCTGGTCAGGGCCTTCGACGGTGCCGACCGGCTGTTGCTGATCAGCACCGACAAGGTCGGCTACCGTCTGGCGCAGCATGTCCGCGCCATCAACGCGGCGGTCAAGGCCGGTGCCGGCCATCTGTTCTACACCTCGGCGCCCCGAGCCACCGAGGAGGGCAACCCGGCCACGGTCATCCCCGAACATCGCGGCACGGAGGCGGCGCTGGCCGCCTCCGGGCTGCCCTATACGGCGCTGCGCAACAGCATGTATACCGATCTGCTGTCGGCGTCCGTGCCTCAGGCGCTGGCCAGCGGCGTGCATGCCAGCAACACCGGGGCGGGCGGCACCAGCTACATCACCCGCGCGGACCTCGCCGCCGCGACCGCCGCGATCCTGGCCGACCCCGCCATTCCCGGCCGGGTACTGGAACTGACTGGGCCGACCGCCATCACCGGCGCCGACCTGGCTGCCCTCCTGACCGAGATCAGCGGCAAGGAGATCCGCTTCCAGGCTCTGACCGACGAACAATTTGCCGCTGGTCTGGCCGGCGCCGGGCTGCCTCAGGCAGGGATCGAGGTCTATGTCAGCTTCGGCCAAGCCATACGCAAGGGCTACCTGGATCTCGTGACCGATGTCGTCGAGCGATCCCTCGGGCGCAAGCCCACCAGCGTGGCCGCGTTCCTGGCGGCCACCATCGCCCCAGTCGCGGTCTGAGGGCGCCGTCTGGGCGTGACGACAGGGCGGGCACCGAAACGCCGCGGCGGCTGATCAGCCGCCGCGGCGTTTCGTCGGTCTGTCTCACGTTGATTTCAGGTCGGACCTCAGGCGGGGGGTCGGAGGCGATGGTTGGAACGGTGAGCGCGCCACCAACTCCACGTTACGGTCCAATAAAGTCCCGGCGTTGGCCGAGAGGCTTCCCGCGTCGGGGTCGTTCGCCGCCAGTTCGCGATGGCGGGAGGCGAGGCGCCAGAAGCCATCCGCGTCAGCCGCCGCCGACGGGGCGGCATGGTCCACCATGGTGGTGAATAGCGACACGGTGCCGTTGCCATTGTCCACAATCTCGAACAGACGAGTCTGGCAGGGCCAATCGATCTGCGATGACGTGGTGACTTCCCAGAAGCCGTGCCCTGGATTGGCGGGATCCTGACGCGGGCGTACCCGGTTCTCGTGCGTGTGGCCGTTTATCCAGAGCACAAGGTTGGGGAAGCGATGCAAGGTGGCGCGCAACTCGGCGGCCAGGACACGGGGCGGGCCGCCGACCTCGTCTGGGGCGAACCGATCGTTGGTGAGGGTAGTCAACCCATGATGCGAGATCAGGATCACCAACCGATCGCTGTTTCCGATGACGACGCGCCCGCCGCCCGCGCTCCAGTAGGCGCCGTGGACCTCGCTCAGCCGCTCTTCCAGCCAGCGGTGCTGCGCCGCGTCGATACTTCCGGTATAGTGCCCGCCGGGGTTTACCGTGTCGAGCATGATCAGACGGAGGCCGGGATACCGGTCAACGACATAGTACGCGGTGCCGCCCGCGAGGTTGTCGGGCGTGAAGCCGTGCCCTGCCGGCTGGCCGTCCGCGGCGGCGTGCGCGAGCAGCCAATCCTGGATCTCGTAGAGCGCGCGCCGCGGATCGGGCGTGATGAGCGCGGCGGGTCCGGATAGAAACGCTTCTGGGTAGCGAATAAATTGATCGAGTTCTCGTTCCCGATCGGTAACCTCGCGAGCAAGGAGGCGAGCCTTTACCGCGCCGATCACCAGTCTGCAATAGGCGGGATTGGGCGGCGCGGTCCCGGCAAGCAGCCGGTCGTGGTTGCCCCGACCGGCTAGCCAGGGCAGATTCAGTCCAGGCGAGAGAAATGGCCGCCGGGCCTCCTCCAGCAGTCCCGGAAGCGCGGGAAAGCCCCAGGCTTCCTTGTAGCGATCGGGCCAGCGCTCGGGGCACCAATAGGCGGGGTCGTTCCAGGCGGCGGTGGCCACCCCATCACGCATTCGATCACCGGAACCCGGTCGTATCTCGCGACCCGAGATCAGAGCCAGCCACCAGGCAAGCTCGTTCTCCTGCATATTATCCACGTAATCGCCGGTGCAGAGGAGAAACTGAAGCGGCGCCCCGGTCAAGGGGCTGGGACCGACGCGAGAGACCGTCCCCAGCATAGCCGCGACCGCATGCGGCTGCAAGCATTCCTGCGGGCGGTAGCTCGGGAGAAGCACGTCGATAGGCCCGGTCCCACAATAGCGCTGGGCGAACTCAAAACGTCCCGGTGATTGCCAATCTACCAGATGCACATCGGTACACTGGAGGAACCGTAGCAGTGATCGGCGCTGGCCGCCTGATGGCGCCTCCGGGGCCAGATCCAGCCGACTCTGATGTGGTTCGCCTGGCCCCAACACGAGGGGCCGGTAGGCGCCGTTTGTGCCGACACGGATCGGCTCTCCCGCGACCAGGGTCTGTTCGGTCGTGTCGGGGTGGACCGTCATGTCCTGACCCTGCGGGCGAGCGCACCTTGGTCGCGAGACCGCCTGGATGGCAAGATCGCCTGGGAGCGCGAGCGTCTCGCTCGCACTGGCGCGCCAGCGCCAGGGACGACCGGCACCTCCGCCGGAGCCGCCACGTACGACGATGATGCCGTGTGCTGGACGCACCAACGGGGGCGAGCCGGGTACCCGCTCGGGGTACCCACCGCAGTGGGTCGCGGCTCGCGCTCCCAGGGACGGGAAGGTTGGATAGGTGAACAGTTAGCCGGCGGAGTCATGTAGTTAGCTTCTGCCGGCAGTCTCGGCTATCGCGGGCCCCGGCATACTCTGGCCCGGCGGTGACTGATGCCCATTTGATCCCGGCGCCAGACCGATCAGTCGGGGCGCCTCGGGCTTCCAGCGGAGCGCGACCATCGAGCCAACCGGGCAGGAGAGCGCCCGGAGACTGCCAAGGTCCACCATGAGCTCGCCCACTTCGGTGGCCACGTAGAGCCGGGTCACCGAGCCGAGAAAGATCTGCGATTTCACCGTGCCCGCCAGCACAGGAGATGATTCGTCTTCTCCCAGCATGACTTCGATTGCCTCGGGGCGTAGGAGCAGCAGCACGCGCTCGTTCTCGCGCCAGTCCCGCGCGGCCTGGGCCGGCAAGCGCGTGCCGCCCGCCGTAATGATTCCGGACGAAGGAAGGGCCGATCCTTCGATTCGGTTCATGGTACCCACGAATTGGGCCACGAAAGCGGTGAGCGGATTGCCATAGATCTCGGTGGGGGCGCCTACCTGCTCAATCTGCCCTTGCGAGAGCACGACCACCCGGTCGGAGATGGAGAGCGCTTCCTCCTGATCGTGGGTGACGAACAGAGTGGTGATCCCCAATTGGGTTTGCAGGCGGCGGATCTCCTCCCGCAACTGCACGCGCACTTTGGCGTCCAGAGCGGACAGCGGCTCGTCGAGAAGCAGGACACGGGGTTCGATCGCCAGGGCGCGAGCCAGCGCCACCCGCTGCTGCTGTCCGCCTGACAATTGGTGCGGATAGCGGGATGCCGCCGAGGAGAGGCCAACCAGATCCAGCAAGTCCCCCGCGCGCTTCGTCCTCTGGGCGGCGGCAACCTTCCGCACCCGCAGGCCAAAGGCCACGTTATCGCGGGCGTTGAGGTTGGGGAAGAGGCTGTATGCCTGGAACACCATCCCCATGTCGCGGCGGTTGGCCGGCAGATCGGTGATGTCCTTGCCTCCCAGGAGCACGTTGCCGGCGTCGGGCCGCTCGAATCCGGCGACGATCCGGAGGGCGGTGGTCTTCCCGCACCCGCTCGGGCCGAGAAAGGCGACGAACTCACCAGTTTCGATCCCCAGGTCAAGGTTTCGCAAGGCTACGACCTCTCCGAATCGCTTTTGCAGGCCCCGCAGTTCCAGATTGGCCATCGCCCTACCTCGCTCCCGCGATCTGTGTATCGCGGCGTCCCGATTTTCGCCCTAAGAGAAGGATCCCCAACAACGCGGCCCAGGTGAGGAGCAGGCTGATAATCGCCAGGGCCGCGCCCTGGTGCGCGTCCCCGCCGGTAGTAACCACGAACATGAAGGTGGGGAAGGTATTGAACAACATGATGCTGGCCATCGTGTATTCTCCCATCACCAGGGTGACGGTGAGAAAGGCGGACGACAGGATGGCGAAGCGGAGATTGGGAAGAATGACTCGCCAGAGGACGGTGAACCAACTGGCGCCCATGCTCTGCCCGGCTTCGGTCAAGGTTTTCAAGTCGATCGCCCGCATGCCCGCGTCCAGGGATCGGTAGGTAAAGGGAAGGCCGAGGATCACATAGGACAGGGCGAGAATCTGGGGACCGGACAACAACCAGGAGGACGGATCCGCCACCAACACCTGGGCCGGTCCTCTGGATTGCTGCGAGCCGGCCTGGAAGAGCTGCAAGATTCCCACCGCCAGGGTAATGGGTGGGATGACCAGGGGCAGGGTGGCGACGAAGTCCATGATTTGCCGCACCCGCGGCAGCTTGAGGTGCACCCAATAGACGGTCGGCACCATGAGCACGATGCTCAAGATCACCGTGGCGACCGCGAGCTTCAACGAGAGGGGAAACGTATCCTTAAAGTCAATTTGCTGCAGGCTGGTGTCGCCGATTACATGTTGGTAGGCGTCAATGCCATACTTCCCCACTCCTGTCTCCAGGCTAAACTCAGCCGTCCCATAGAGGGGAATGAGGAAATAGAGGGCGGCGAATACCAGCCAGGCGATATCCCAGGGGCTCAGGCGCGCCTTTTTCATCGGAACCACCGGTTGGATCGCCGCTGGAGCACGGCGTACACAACCATCACGGCGGCGATGATCACGATCATCCCGACCGCCAGGGCATTGGCCTGATTCGGGTCGGCGGCAAAGTCGCCGGAGAGAATACTGCCTATCTTGATCGGCACCAGGTTGATCTGGGAGCCGACCAGGGCCACCGTCGTGGCATAGGCCGAAAAGGCGCTGCCAAAGAGCAGCACGGCGGCTCCGAACAGCGATGGCCAGAGAATTGGCAATCCCACCCACCGCCAGAACTGCTGCCCGGACGCGCCCAGACTGACCGCCGCCTCCCGCCACTCTCGGCGCAAGCCATCCAGAGCCGGGCTAATGACCAGCAGCATGAGCGGCATCTGGAAATAGGTGTAGACAAGGACCAGGCCGCCAAACGAATAGACGGTGAAGCCGCTTTGGTAGATATGCAGTCCGTGATTATTCAGCAGGACGGTGACCACGCCGGTGGTGCCCAGGGTAGCGACAAAGGCAAATGCCAGGGGAACCCCGGCGAAGTTCGCCGCGACCCCGGCAAAGGTCGAGAGGAGGGCGCGAATCCACCGGGGAGCGCCGTCCTTGACCATGGCATAGGCCACGAAAAACCCGAACACGCTTCCGGTCAGGGCGGTGGCTAGACTGAGTTCGATACTGGTTTTGTAGGCATCAAGGTTACCGCCCTGAAAGAGCGAGCGCATATTGCTCGTGGTGAAGCTCCCGGACGTGTCCTGGAACGCACCGACTACCAACCATATCGTGGGGAGAACGAGAAATAAGACCACGTACAGGAAAAAGGGCGCCATAGGCAGCCACAGCATGGTCCGGGCGCGCGTCGACCGCGAACGCGCGCGGAGGGGAGCGACAGCCATGCCTCCGGAAAGGGCGGGTACTCTCTCCTCGGCAACCTCGGCCATTATCTCTCCCGTGCCTTAATGCCCACTCATCGCCAGGTGACTCACGACCCACATATCTTGGTGGCGGGACACCGGATACCCTGGGGTATCCGGTGTCCCGCCACCAAGATATTTTAGTTCCCGCTGACCTTCGGACCCCATTGGTCTTGCAGGACGGCCTGGGCGTTCGTGATCTGCGCCAGACTGGCGAACTGAATCCCGGCGTAGGCGCTGGCGGGCGGAAGCTTTGCCGCCAGGGCCTTGGGAATCACGTTGCGCTTCGCCAGATCGGCGTAGCGAGCCGGATGGGTGTAGCCCTTGAGGAACAACAGCTGCCCCTCGTCACTATACAGGTACTCCTCCCAGAGCTTCGCCGCGCTCGGATTGGGCGCGGTCTTATTGATCGCCTGGAAATACGGGCCGGCATAGCGCCCATGCAAGGGAATGTTGACCGTGACGGACGGGTTGTTCTTGAACCCATCGCGCGCGGCCAGGAGCAGGTAGTCCCAGCGAATAGCCACGCCCATCTCGCCTTTGGCGAAGTTGGCGTTGAGCGCCTGGCTGAGAATAAAGTTGCCGGATTTCTTGAGCTTGGAGAAGAAGTTGATGCCGGGTTCGATGTTGCTCAAGGAACCACCGTTAGCCAAGGAGGCCGCGAAGACGGCGGCGAACGCCTCGCCTGCCTTCCGCGGGTCGTCGCCCAGGGCGATCTGGCCCTTGAGGGTCGGGCTGGTCAAGTCCGACCAGTCCTTGGGCGCGTGCTTGATGGTGCTGTTGTTCGACATGAAGGCAATAACGCCATAGTAGTCCCCATACCAGAGACCGGTGGGCTCTTTCATGTTGGCTGGAATCGTATCCCAGGTGGCTACCTTGTACGGAATAAAGAGGCCGCCGGTCGCGCCGGTCGCGGCCCACGAGGCGGAGACGTCAACCACGTCAGGGGCGCGGTTGAGGCCCTTGAGATTCTTAATCGCGGCAATTTCGGCCGCCGAGCTGCCGTTCGGGTTGGCGTCAGTGATATGGATCCCGTAGCGAGTCTGGAACGTGTTCATGATCTCGCCGTAGTTCGCCCAGTCGACCGGTAGGGTGATCGTATTGAGCTGGCCCTCTTTCTTGGCCGCGTTGATCAGCGCGGTCGGCAGAACCGCCCCGGCCCCCTCTCGGGCCGCGAAAGCGCTCCCCAGATCCATCGCTCCGGCAAGCGAGCCCATGCTCGCCAGTCCCAGCCCCCCCAGGGCTCCACGTTTCAGCACTTCTCGACGGCTCATGTCGCGCGTGCTCATGATGTCCTCCCGTGGCTATCCCAAAAAAACCGCCTTGGCTGCCGTGTATTGGCTACCCCGCCGTGCCCGCTACGTTCCTGGGCGTCCTTGCTCGCCCTTGACGTACCCCTAATACTACAGATCAATCCCTCCTCGTGCACGGCGCGATACTCAATCGCGGGTCAGCCCGCCTACACCACCCGCGGTACCACCGCGGGGCCGGTACGCGGCTCCCACCATGATACGGAGAACGATGTTAAGCACAGTTTAAGCGCAAGCTAAGAGCTTGTAAAATGCGGTTGGTTGGTGAAGGTCAATTCGACCGGCTCTTCGCTTCCGGCGTACGCGAGGCAGCGCGCCGGGGCGACCGAGATCGGCACGCCGGAGCCGATCGTGCTCTCCTTGGGCACGAACATCTTGAGCAGCGGCCCCGCCTCCACGACCACTTCCACTTGCCGGAAATGGCCCAGGTCCATCACCACGTCGACCCGGCCCCAGAACGACCCAGGCGTCTGGAGGTCAACCGGCGCCAGATCCTCGGGGCGAATGGCAATCCGCAACGCCTGGCCGTCGGGCCAGCAGGCATCCGCCGCCGGAAACCGCGATCCCGCCACCTCCACGGCCCGGAGATCGCGGCGGTAGCGGCCATCCAGCACGTTCATGGTGCCGATAAAATCGGCCACGAATAGGGTGCGCGGGCGCGCGTAGATAGTGCTGGGTATGTCAAGCTGCTCCACCACCCCCTTGCTCATCACCGCGATCCGATCGGCGATCGAGAGCGCCTCCTCCTGGTCGTGGGTGACGAAAACCGAGGTGATCCCGGTGCGGCGCTGGATACGCTTGATCTCCTCGCGCATGCGCAGGCGCAGCCGCGCGTCCAGGTTGGACAGTGGCTCGTCAAGCAACAGCACCGCCGGCTCCAGCACCAGCGCGCGAGCCAGCGCGATTCGCTGCTGCTCGCCGCCGGAGAGCTGATTCGGATACCGCGTACCGGCTTCGGGCAGCCCCACCATCTCCAGCGCCCCGCGAACCTTACGCTCGATCTCGACCGCTGGCTGCCGGCGCAGTTTGAGGCCGAAGGCCACATTGTCCCACACCCGCATGTGCGGCCACAAAGTGTACTTCTGAAATACCATGGCCGTCGGTCGCTTGTTCGGCGGCAGGCGCACGATCGACCGCCCGTCGATCGCGATGTCGCCGCCGTCAGCCGCCTCAAAGCCGCCAACCATCCGCAGCGTCGTCGATTTCCCGCAGCCTGACGGCCCCAGGATACACAGCAACTCGCCGCTGTTGACGGTGATCGACACGCCGCTTACCGCTAAGACGTTCCCATAGTACTTCACGACGTTCTTGATCGCCAGCTCCGCCATATCAGGTCGCTCCCAGTATGCGAATGCCTTTTCCCCGCGCCAAGAACTGCGCCGCCGCAAGCAGCAAGAGCGAAGGAATAGAGAGCATCAGCGCGAACACCGCGCCCTCCGCCTGCGAATAGCTATTCACCGCGTCGTACATGATGAGCGGCATCGTCTTGTAATGGGGCAGCCCAACCAGCAACGTACCTTGCGATTCGTCGAGCGCGGCTACGAACGCCAGCATCATGGCCACCGCGATTGCGGGCGCGGCCAAGGGCAGGGTGATGCGCATGAAGGTGCCGAACTTCGAGCAGCCGGCATCTAGCGCCGCTTCCTCGAGGCTCCGGTCAATATTCTGGAAGGCGGTCGCGGGAATCCAGATCATGAAGAGCAAGGTCTCCACCATCTGTATGACGACGATGCCCCGGAACGTCTGCATAAAGTTGACCTGGTAAAAGAGAGTCAGAATCGAGATATACAGGCCAAATTTCGGGAATGCATTCGACGCCAGAAAAGCAAGCATCAGCGCTTGGCGGCCAAAAAACCTGAAGCGTGCGAAGGCATACGCGGCAGGCAGGCACAGCACCGTGGAGCAAATCATAACCACTGCTGCCGTTTCCAGGCTCAGCGTCACGGCGTCCGTTATGCCGGTAAGGTTCCAGACGTCGGACCACCAGTGAAACGTCCAAGCAGTAGGGAACAGACTATCCCCCGTCCAATCTTGTTCGAAGGCCCAGAGCGTCATCACCAACAGCGGACCGAGGATAAAAATCGCCATGGCGGCGAGAACAATCCACTTCAGGATGGAAATCACCACGCGCGAGCCCAACCTATCGAGCCACGGGCCCCGGGCGCCAAATGCACGCGGTGCCGGGCCGGATTGGATGTTGCCCCGTGTGTCGACAATCAGCTCAGCCATCTCGACTCACCGCCAACGCTGGCGTGCAAGCGCAGCCACATAGAAGACGCCAACTACAAGGGCAATGCCAAAGGTAATCACAGCCAGCCCCTGGGCTGTAAGCTGCTCCGCCTGGTTCACGTCTTGGTCCATCAACACGCCAACCATGGGCGGCGCGTTCGGTCCAATTAAATAGGGGATATTGAAGCTGCCGAGGACGCCGACAAAGGCCAGAGCAAAGGCGATGAGCGCCTGGCGAAGCGTAAGAGGGAACAGGATGAAGGCAAAGATGCGGAGCCAACCAGCGCCCACATCACGAGCGCTCTCGATCAGCGCGTTGTCGATTTCACCCAGGCCGGCGCCGATCAGAAGCACGGTGATCGGTATGTTTTTCCATACCTGTCCCATCACGATGCCGGTGGTGTTGTCAATCAACTGAGGGTATTCGCCCCCGAAAAACGTGCCTTCGATACCCGTTTTCTGCATGAGCACATCCAGGAAGTTACCCTGCTGGTAAAAGGCGATGAAGGCATAGGCCGTGATGATTGTAGGTATAAACAGGGGGATCAGGGCGAGGGTACGAAAGATCGACGTAAGATACCCGTGGCGGAAACGCAGATAGATCGCTAGCGGATAGCAAAAGAGGAAGAGCACAATGACCGAGGTGATGGTCACTCGCAGGCTGTAGAGAATCGAGTTCCGGGAATAGCTGTCATTCCAGATTGCGGTATACGTGTCGAAGGTAAAGGTGCGTTCCACGGACTGCACGCCATTGTGGACGACAACGTGTTGTACCGCGAGTGTGTCCCAGATTGCCCTGAGCGCGGGGTATACGATGATCACGCCCAGAAACAATACAGGGGGAGCAACCATCAGATAGGCGATCAGGTGTTCACGCACATTGAAGGACCGGTGGCGGCGGCCCGCCACCGGTCCTTCGCGCGTCAGATTAATTGACGCTGCCATGTGAAGGCCCCACAGTCAGACTCAAGGCATTCGATTATGTGGAACGAGAAGAACGTCTAGCTGCCTGATGGGACGTTCCGCGACCACAAATGCTCCAGATCCTTATAGTAGAGACCGCCAGGTACGAAATGCGTGTCGTAGCCCGTATCAATTGAGCCGATGGTCTTGACGATCGACGGCGGCATGTACTTAACCTGGATCGCCGGGAACCCTGAAAGGGCGACCACCATTTTTGCCTGCTCGGCAGGCGACAGCACGAAGTTGATAAACGCTCTGGCCGCGGCCGGATTTTGCGCCAACTTTGGCACCGAAAGGTAAGTATCACTACCGGGGAGCGGTGGATTGATTTCCACGAGCTTGATGTACTTGGGCAGCAGCCCCGTCTTCAGCGCGGCAAGACTCTGGTCGGACCATACGGTAGCCACCGTTATCGTGCCTCTGGCCAACAGGTTCAACACCGGCAGATTGCCATTGGGGTGGAAACCGTGCTGGAACATGTCGCCGTCGATCGACTTGAGCAGGTCCCAAGCCTTTGACCAGTCTGCCTCATTGGCCTTGGAATAGGGGGTAGAGTCCAGCTTGTCATAGGTCGCCGGATCCATAACCGAGCGAATGGCACCGGCGACAAACAATGCTCCCGAACCGCCATCGTTGGGGTCGCAGTAGGTGAACTTGCCCGGATTGGCCTTAATCCAGGAGATCAACTCATCGAAGGTTGTAGGAGGATTCTTGACCTTCAGGCTATTGTAGGCAAGCACCACCGAGGAGCCTCGGTAGGGGATACCGTAGCCGGCCGCCGCGGCGAGCACGGCGGGATCGACCTTACCGGCATTCGGCACGTTCTTCGCGTTTAGCGGTTGGAAATAGTCCTTGTAGGTCTTGCCTACTGGGTACGTGTAGTTGAGCGGAGTGTCCTCAAAGATGTCGTAGGGAACACTCTTCTGGTGGGTTGCCATGGCCGCGGTGAGGTTGTCGACGACCAGCTCCTGGGCGTTAGTGCCATGGAGGATGTTGGTGTAAGTAACGGTATATTGCGGGTAGGCCTTGGCGAAATCGGCGATGTACGTGTCACGGAAGAGGGCTTCGACGTTTGTGTCGCCTAGGGTTGTAATGTAAAGATTTGTGTTGGTCGCCGCACGGACCGTGTGCGAGTAGCCTGCCGATAGCAACATGGTTAAGGTCAGCGCCAGTGCCCCCACGTTTCGAATGATCAGATTAGACCGGGAATACATAACGGCGAATCCTCCCTACTAATCACCTTCTCCTGGTTACCCCAAACACTCTCTGGTCCGAGCGCTCAAAACCCGAAACGTGGAGCAACATCCAAGATATTCCCTGACGGCAGCCGCAATATAGCGCCCGCTCGGAACTGGAGGTTACGACTCCTCCAAGTCTCTCCTGAACGAACTCGCGCTACTTGCATTGCCACTGTGCGGGTGCCACCAGTGTAAACGTTCTCGGCACGGGGCGCAAGAGAGCGCAAAAAACCGGCACGGGCGGCTCTAACCGCAAGACTGGGCTGAACCTTGAACTCGTGAGACACCCTTTCCCCCAGCGTTGGGTATGCCTACACCATTGTAAATGTGGGCAATGCCTCCCGCTCTGGAAGTGAGTGCGGTAGACAACCATTGAAGCGGATCCCGCAACCGAGGCGCGGCTGGCCTTTGACGACGCCCTGGCTCATTGCTACACTGCCCTCGCAGGAAGATTGGCGCGCCTATGCGCGTCCGTTGGCGCGTCGGAGCGGCATCGCGCCATGCTCCCTGTTTGGCGCCGCGAGTGGCCCCACCGCCTTGCAGGTTCGCCGGCTTGAGTTGGATCCTGGCCGGCGCTCCCAGTGACCTTGGCCGGGAAGGAATTGGACTCATGCGACGACTGCCGGTCGGTGTCGTGGGCCGCGGGCTTCTCGCCCAGGTAGGTAATACTCAGTAACAGGTACCACTAGGTACGGTTGAGATGGCAGGAAAGGATGATCCCGTGACCGATGTTACAGGGCAGGACGGACGAGTGATATCCGCGGTTTCCTGTGGTCGGTCGGTAGCGAGCCTACCGGCAGAACTGGCGAACGACTTATCACGCGTAGTGGCCACCGGCTACGCCGCGGCCGAGCTCAAAGTCGAAATGCTCCATTGCATCGTCGGTGCGCGCTTGATCGAGCCTAACGTGGCACGCGTGGCCGAGATATGTGCCGGCTTTTCCTCGGATCTTCAATACAGCGTTCACGCGCCCGCCGTGCTTGACCTCCGCCACCAAAAGGATCCGGATCTACACCGGGAAATCCTGTTCTGCTGTGTACGCTTCTCCGCCGCGGTAGGCGCCCGGGTGCTGGTGGTGCATTACGAGGCACGGAGCGATAGTCCAGCCTTGGAAGCACAGTTCAGGGCGGCAATCGAACAGGCCGCCGAGTTGGCCGGCCTACATGGGGTTATTCTGGGGGTCGAGAACATCGAGGTCGAGCGCACTGAGCGAGTGCTGGAGTTCCTGGAAGCACTGCGGCACCCCTGGGTACGCATGACGTATGACTTCGCCCACGATTTTCTGGCATCGGATCTGTTCGGTTACGACTACTTGCAGTCGACGCGGGCCTGCGTACCCTATGCCGCGCACCTTCATCTCACCGACAATTTTGGTCGCTTCAACATGGCTCGCCTAGGCGATTGGGCGCTGTACCAAGCCACTCCCACCGCCGACATCACGGTCACCGGCGTCGGTGACTCGCACCTGCCCTTAGGCTGGGGAACGCTGCCGGCGGGTGCGGTCTACAGTCAGTTCGCGGCACAAAACTATCGGGGACTGCTGATTAGCGAGCATAGACGGCATGTTTTTGCCGACCAGGACGCGGAGGTCTTGCGCGCTATGCGGGAGCTTGTCAAGGCCGCCGATTGACGTGCCAGGGGCCTGTCAAGGAGGTACTTTCCAACGTCCTTTTGACGTCCCTAGTTGCAATCGACCTACCTGAGCAGGCACGAAGCTATGGATAGGCAGATAATGAATGAGAATCCGGGAGCTGTAGCGCCTCGACGCGCTACACCGACTGTCCCGACAACATGCGCGCAGGGTTGAAAACCAGCGGCTTGAGGAATTCCGCGGCCATGCGGGTTCCATCCTCCAGGCCCATCAGCGGGTCTTCATTTTCAATACTGAGTACGCCATCGTAGCCGTTCATCCGCAGCACGCTGATAAAGTCGCGCCACCAACCAGCGCCGTGTCCGAAGCCGACAGCTCGGAAAACCCACGGCATGTTGACGGGAACGGCAGGAAGGGTCGTGTCCAGACAGCCGTTGATCCCGGTCCGGGTCGGGTCGATCCGGGTGTCCTTGGCATGCACGAAGCCGACTGCCGGCCCGAGCGCCCTGACGACTTCCAGCGGATCCATGCCCTGCCACCAGAGATGGCTGGGATCCAGGTTGGCGGTGATCGTATCGGAAATGGCATCACGGAGACGGAGGAGTGAGGCGGTGTTGTAGACACTCATTCCGGGGTGCATCTCGAAGCAGAGTACGACACCCAGTGAGCGCGCATAGGCAGCGGTTTCGGTCCAATAGGGCAGGAGCACCTCGTCCCACTGCCACTTCAACAGCTCTTCAAAGTGGGGTGGCCAGGTGAAGGTCACCCAATTGGGATGGCTGCCGCCAGGTTCACCAGGGCAACCGCTCATCGTGACCACGCGGTCCACGCCCAGAACGGCGGCCAGGCGAATCGTATCATGAATGACCTGCGAATCGTGCGTGGCCAGCTCAGCGCGCGGATGGAGTGGATTCCCGCTGCAGTTAAGCGCGCTGAGCACGATATTGTGGCGATCCAGGCTGGCCAGCAGACGGCCGCGCGCGCCGGCATCCTCAAGCATGTCCATCAGGTTCAGATGCGGCGCTGGTGAGAAGTTGCCGGTACCGAGTTCCACGGCAGTGATTCCCCACTCCTCGTAGCGAGCCAGGGAGTCCGCCAGTGATAGATGGAGGGTGCTATCAGAAAAAACCCCTATACGCACGAAAATCTCCCGCTAATTCCGTCTAAAAGCATTGAACATGGCGATGGCCTGGGCGATGTCCGCCTTCCCTTCAGTTCCGTCGGTATGAGGATGCCTGCCGGTGGTGACGCATTCGTGAAAATGGAGCAGCTCCTGTTTGAAGGCTTCCTCGAAGTTCACCAGGTATTCGCGGCGGGTGTATGCGCCATCCTCCATCAATTCCACGACCACGGGAGTGGGTGCGTTCTTCAGGAACGGTGAGGGGAAGCGCAGTTCAACCCGGCCGTCGGTGGCCAGAAAAGCCATATCCTCGCGGTAGTTGCGCACATCGTCCAGGAAGGTCCAGGTCAGTACGCCGCGCACCCCCTCGCCGTAGCGAAATGTGCTCATGATCGCGTTGCCTTCCGCCCAGATCTCGGTGGAGAGCACCGCGTCGGGCGCCCCGATCAGCCCACGTAGGGCATTGATGTCATGGATAATGCTGCCAAGCAGCACTTCGGCGTAGGCATAGTTCAGCCAACCCGGCACATCGCCCACCGCCTCCCGTACCAATGCGTCGTACTCGACGCGCAAGCGGTCCAGCACCTCCTTGGGTACGTCACCGGCGCGATCGATGCGGTGGTGGGCCAGATACTGCGGTTCCGAGGGATGCCAAATGTGTACCTCCACGGCGCGTGGATGCCGTAGCTTTCGCACTGCCTGTTGTGCCATCAGGTACCCAGGGTCGTAGCGCTTCATATAGCCTATCATCATGGTCACCTTGTTCTCGTCCGCCGCGGCGATCATCTCGTCGGCCTCGCGCAGCGTGAAGCACATCGGCTTTTCCACCAGCACGTGGCGTCCGGCTTGCGCGGCCGCGAGGGCCGCCGGGGCATGGGAGCCGGGAGTGAGCACCAGGACGGCGTCGAGATCGTGAGCCGCCAGTTCATGAAAATTGGTATAGCGGGCTTCAACGCGATAGTGATCGCCGACTGCCCGCAATACTCCTGGGGAGAGATCGCAGAGCGCCGTGATCTCAAATCGATCGTCCAGTTCGCGGAGATACGGGAGGTGCATCATCTGGGCGACGCCGCCACATCCTACCACCCCGACGCGCACACGCTTCACGTTTCTCTCCATATAGACTTTAGATCCGTTCTTGAATAGCGTGTTCGGCTGTGTCGCCAGTTGCGGCGATCACGCCACGGAGTGACGGACCCGTGAAGCAACGAGGGTTCTCGCACCAGGTCCTTAATAGACATCGATTCTCCAGTGGCAATGGACCTAATCGCCGCCGCTCCAATACGCCTGGAGGTATACAGGTACCTGCTGATGCCTCCTCTCGCGGCATGGGCGACCTTGGAAGGTTCCTCGTGATAAACGGGATACTACGTGAATCGAGGCCAGCTGTCAATCGGAAATCGTTAAGCCGTTATCCATAAGCTACCGACGATAGCAGAGACAAACCGGGCCATACAGTGCCATGCGCCCGAACGGTTCAGACCCGACGCTCGTCAGGTAGCGAATCGCGCTACCACGGCCGCTTACTGAGATCCCTAGAAAAACTCTTTGAAGTGGCGTGGGCTTAATGATAACGTTAAGCCGTTATCCATTTGGCACAATTAACGTGCCCACGCGGCCGACCCCCTAGTTCGGTCCGTCCTAAATATGCTAGTATGCGATCTCCTTTGGCTCCATCCAGCAGGAAACGCTGGTTATGCTGTCATAGTCATCACGCCGTGGTTGGGCCGGCGCCAGAGCTAGCGGCCGAGCATCGGCTACATCCCACGATGGAAAGAGGTCAGTGCGCCAATGATGCACGGACGAGCCGGAGGAAAGATTCCGGTTACCCTCAAAGATGTAGCCAGAGGGGCCGCGGTCTCCAATACAACGGCGTCACGCGTACTGACCGGAAAAATGTCGCCCGTAGCGATCAGCGAAGCCACGCGCCAGCGGGTGCTGGAGACGGCCGCGCGGCTCGGCTACAGGCCAAACTTGATGGCGCGGGGACTGCGCACGCAGCGGAGCGGAACAATTGGCGTGCTGGTTGCCGATATCACCGATCCGTTCTCGGCCGCCCTGATCCCAGAGATCACCGCCGTGTTCACGGCACGTGGCTATCAGTTCCTGCTCAATCATGCTATGAGCGATTCCCACTCCGGCCGCGAGTTTGAACGCCTGCTGGGCTCGTGGGTCGATGGAGTGCTGGTCATTGGAGACCGCGTGCTGGGCCACGAGGCGGAAGCCGAGGTGCTGACGCATTATCACCATGTGGTCGGCGTGGCGCGTACCCGCGACAAGACGATGCTCCCCTCGGTGAACGTCGACGATACGCTTGGTATCCGTCTCGCTATCGAGCACCTCCTGGCGCTTGGTCATCGGCAGATCGGATTCGTGGGCAACAGGCTTAGCTGGGATATGGATCGGCGTCTGGATGTCTTTCTGTCCGAGATGGCGGCGCGCGGCGTGCCGGTACCGCCCGAAACCATTGCTCTCGGTCCGCACTCCGCGGCCGGCGGCTATGCCGCCGCGACTCGCCTGATGGCCACCAACGTGCCGCCAACCGCGTTCCTGTGCGCGGCGGATCTGCTGGCGGTAGGGGTGCTCTGTGCCCTCCAGGAGGCTGGTTGGCGCGTGCCGCAGGTTATATCTGTCGTGGGGTTCGACGACATCCCCCTAGCTGCCTATACCTCGCCCCCGCTGACGACCGTGCGACAACCGGCCACCGAGCTCGCTCGCACCGCCGCGACGCTCTTGCTTGATGCTATCGAGGGAGTAACGGGGCTGGTGACGACAAGTGGGATAACGAGCGACGCGGCAGCGCCGTCAGGTCCCCTTAACGAGGTCCACAAGGTGCTGTTAATGCCTGAGCTGATAGTACGGCGTACCACTGCCACGGTCCATGCATGCGGAAGCGAGTGCGAACACAGAGCCATTTCAATGTCGGAATGGAACTAATGTTGATGATCCTCCCCTCGCCACGCTCGATCATCTGCGGCGCGACCGCTTTGGCACAGAGAAAGGGTCCGGTCAGATTGATGTCGATAACCTGGCTCCATTCAGGCTCGCTCATCTCAAGCGCCGGCTTACGGGTGTTTATGCCCGCGCTGTTGATCAAGATGTCGATCCGGCCGAAGGTTGCCAGCGTTCCCTCCACCATCCGCCGTATGTCGGCCGCCTGGGTCACATCGGCCGCCATTCCTTCCACCCGCCTGACCCAGTCACGCGCGATAGTCGCGGCGACCGCTCGCGCCTCGTCGGCATGCCGGCTGACCAGCATGAGATCGGCCCCTGCTCCGGCAAGCGCGTTGGCCATCGCCACGCCCAAACCCTTGCTGCCGCCGGTTATCAAGGCTACGCGCCCTTCCAGGCCAAACATCCCCAACCCGCGTGGTAGTTCCGCGATGACTGCCATCCAACGCTCCCTTCAATCCGATCCAAGGCATCGGCACTGCCTTACCTCAGGTCTCCCATGACTTCCTCGTAGCGCGGACCGCGCTTTCCAACCCTTCCGTCCTGGCTCAGAATCGGCAGCCGAGGCCACCGTCGACATCGATGATCTGCGCGGTCACCTGGGCGGCCTGATCCGAGGCCAGGAAGACCACTGCATGGGCTATATCCTGCGCCGTCTGCAGGCGACCGAGCGGTATGGTGTGGGCCATCTCTTCCGAGAATCGTTCCGCCTGATCCGGGCCAACGTGTTGCACGGCCATCTCCCCCTCGCTCAGTACCCAACCCGGGTTGACGCAGTTGACCCGAATGCCCTGGGGAGCGAGCGCGCCGGCGAGATTGCGGGTCAGGGTGACGAGGCCACCCTTGGACACGGCATAGGCCAACATATTGGCGCTGCCCCGGCGCGCGTGGAGTGACCCGATGGTGATGATCGCGCCTCCTCCCCGCGCGGCTATATGAGGAACGATGGCGCGGCAGGCAAAAAAGGCGCCGGTCAGGTTGGTATCCAGGACCGAGCGCCAGAGCGACTCATCGGTCTCCAGCAGGGTGGCGCGGGGAAAGATGCCCGCGCAGTAGACCAGCACGTCGATGCGGCCAAAGCGCGCCATGGTCTCCGCGGCCACCTGCTCGTGATCCTCGGCCACCCGCGCGTCAAGCGGCAAGGCCGCGGCGGGGTGGCCAAGGGCCAGGGCCACGGCATCGCGCTCCGGGTCGCGATCGGCGATCACGAGCCGCGCGCCTTCCGCCGCGCACCGCTCCGCAATCCCCCGCCCAATCCCTCTCGCCCCGCCGATCACTACCACCACCTTGCCGGACAGTTGGCCCTGATCCTGTGTCACGCCGATCCCCATTTCGCTCTGTCCTCCAGCAATCTCAGGGGTTCACCATCAGCGTCAGCTCGGCATTCCCTGTCCATGACACTGATCCATCTCGTGGGATAAGGTCGCGACCGGCCAGGGAAGCTCGCAAGGAATGACTGAATGGCGCGCGTAGGGTATAGCTCCGCTCCGGGCCGGTAACTCTGAGCGTTGACCTGTCCTCGTTCGCCGACGAGAATACGATGTGCGTGCCGTCCGCGAGCACCCGTTCAAAGAACGCGCCGGCATGGGGATAGGCGAGGAGGATAAGCGTATCCTGAGCGGGGGTTCGCGGATCGCGCAAGAGCGGCAAGATGACGCCGGCACGGACAAACAGCGGCAGCGTGTCGAGCGGCGCCGCCACCCGTGTCCTTATGGGGCCTGTATAGCGTGTGCCGTCAAAGAAGTCTAGCCAGGTTCCGGCGGGGAAATACACGTCCCGTGAGAGGCTGGAGGAGCAGACCGGCGCGACCAGCAAATCGGGGCCATAGAGGTATTGGTACTGGATCCAGTCCTCATGCACGTTCGGATCATCGGGGAATGCCAACGCCATTGCCCGCATCAACGGCAGGCCGGTGCGGGTTGCCTCGCCGGCCAGGGCCAGATGATAGGGGGTCAGACAGGTGTGCAGGGCCGCGTAGCGCCGATACACCTCAAGGGTGGTGGGCTGGAAAAGCCAGGGTTCTCGGATGCCCAGGCCATGTACCTGCATGATCGGCGCCAGGGCCGCGAACTCCAGCCAACGTACGAAACACTCATCGTCTGGAGTGCCGAAGTACCCGCCGATATCACAGCCCCAATACGGGAAACCGCTCCAGCCGGCCGACTGTCCGGCGACGATCGCGGTCGGCAATCCCGCCCAGGGACTGAAATCCGCGCTCTGGTCACCGGCCCAGATCGCCGGGAAGCGCTGGGAACCTGCCCAGGCCGAGCGGGCCAGCAGGATGCCGTCATACTCCCGAACGACCTCCCAGGTGATTTGGTTGTAGAGCACGGGATAGAGGTTATGCAGCTCGGCGCCGGTCCGCCCATCGGCGAAAACGGCGTCCTCCGGCACTTGCTCGCCAAAGTCGGTCTTAAAGCCGCGTACACCCATCTCAAGCAGCGCGCGGAGTTTCTCCTGCCACCATGCAACCGCGGACGGATGGGTGAAATCGATCAGGGTGCCAACCCAGCCCGGTTCGTTTCCCAGACGATGCACGTAGGGCTGCCCAGTGCGGTCGCGAACGAGGAAGCCCCGCTCCGCCACATCCCGATAGATGCCGTCACCCTCCGTCATCCCCGGGCTGATCCACAAGACGACCTGGAGTCCGGCCTCCCGCGCGGTTCGCAGCAACCTCTCGGGGTCCGGATACTTGAGCGGATTAAAGAGGAAGCTGTGGCCCTCGGTCTCCCAGCCTGCGTCGATCAGTTTGACGCCACAGGATAGACCGAACTCCTGCTGTTTGCCGATGTCCTCCAGCGCGGTTTGTTCGGTTTCCCGACGCCAATCGCCGGCTTTCCAGGGTTGGAAGGCCCAGTCAGGAGGGATCGGTGGACGTCCGATACGCGCGGTATAGCGTTCGAGTATGCGGGCCATGGTGCCGATAATGATCGTCCCCTGTAAGTCCGCCGTTGGTACGGTCACGCTGGCCAGCCAGGGGAACGTGGGATGAGCAAGCAGACAGTGGACGCGGTACGAGGTAGCCAGCACCAAGCCATAGCCGCGGCTGGAGACCATAAAGGGCACCGGCTTATAGGTATCTCCACCGCTGGCCCCGTTCTTCACCCAGAGATCAACCACTTCACCTCGTTGATCGAGCTTGTTGAAGCGTTCGCCAAGCGCGTAATAATGCTCATCGTCCTGGCTGACCAGGGTGAAGGCTACCGCGTTCGCGCCCGGTGCCCGCAGGTGGAAATCAAGATCGCCCTCATCGTTACTGGTGAGAGTGATTTCGATGCCTGTGTCCCAGGTAAGGTGAAGCACATGATCTCGCCGCTGGACGGCTGGACTGCTGTCCGGCGACCGCCAATCAATGCCGTGTCGCATGGAAAGCGCCGCCGCGGGATAGGCTGTACCGTGAGCAGTCTCGACCAGGGGCACATCCCCGGCGGTGACCCGAAGCGAGAAGGGGTACGGCACTACCGATATGGCGCCATCCTCCGTGTCGAGGGTGAACCGATCACCATCGGGCCGCCAGTGCCCGGTTTCAGCCCTTAAGCGAGCCACCCACTACCTCCGTGAGATTTCGTTGGACGAACATGAAGAAGATAACGATAGGCACGGTCGCGATCACCGTGCCGGCCATGAGCAGGCCCCAGTTCGTGCTGTACTGGCCGATCAAGGACTGAAGGCCGATGGACACAGTGCGAAGGTCGGCACTGTTAATAAAGGTATTGGCATAGAGAAATTCGTCCCAGGCCAGGATAAAGCTGAAAACACTGGTCGCGGCGATGCCCGGGCGGGCCAGGGGCAAGATCACGCGCCAGAGCGCGCTCAGTTGGGTGCAGCCATCGACCATGGCCGCCTCATCCAACTCGCGCGGCACGGTAAGGAAATAGTTGCGCAACATCCAGATACAAAAAGGAAGAGCGAAGCTCGTGTACGAAATCACGAGGCTGAGGCGGGAATCTATCAGGTTCAGGTTGCGCATCACGATATAGAGGGGAATAGCCAGGAGGATTCCCGGAAACATCTGAGTCGCCAAAATGCCCAGCAGCAGCGCCTTACCCCCCGGTAGCGCGAAGCGCGCGAACGCATAACCCGCCATGGTGGCGAGGAAGACGGAGATCAGGGTGGTCGCGGTCGCGATGATCACACTATTGAGAAAGTAGATGCCAAAATCAGATCGCACCCAGACATCGGAAAAGTTGCCGAGGTACAGGCTGTGCGGCACGAGGGTTGGAGTTGGTAGATTCAGTTCCTGAGGATCTTTGAGCGACGTCGATACCATCCAGAGAAAGGGGGCCGCGATGATGAAGCAGGCAACTACCGCGACAAGGTGCGTCACGATCGACCCAAGGCGCTTGGTGGTCATGATCGCGCGCTCCTCATGCATTCGGGAACAGGATTGATCAGTGCGTCGATCATGGGGTTGAGGACCGCTCCTCGCGTTCAACCAAAAAGATATAGCCGGACCCGATGATCAGCAGGATGACGAACAGCAGCACGGACAACGCCGCCGCCGATCCGAAATCGAATTGCGTGAAGGCAATCTCATAGGCCAGCGTAAACAGGATATCGGTGCTGTGGAGAGGCCCACCCTGGGTCATGAGCCAGATGGCGTTGAAGTTGTTGACCGTATAGACGATCGTCAGGATGGCGGCGAGCGCCAGTGACGCGCGGACTTGCGGGAGCACCACGTACCAGAAGCGCTGGAGCGCCCCGGCCCCATCGATCTCGCCTGCCTCGTAAAGCTCGTGAGGAATCGCCTGGAGCGCCGCGAGCATGATAATCATCACGAACGGCGTGCCCTTCCAGATACTCTCCAGCATGACCGAGTTCAGCGCGGTATTCGTTTCGCCAAGCCAGACGATGTTGGCATGAATGATGCCAAGCCTGATCAGAAGTGAATTGATTAATCCTGAAGTGGGATCATACATGTAGCGCCAGATCAGCGCCGCCGCCACGGAGGGCACGATCCAGGGGATCAGGGCGACCGCGCGAAAGAGCGCCCGCCCACGCAGCGGCTCATTGAGCAAGATGGCGAGGGCGGTGCCAAGGGTCACCTGCGCGATCAGATTGACGATCGTCCAGATGACCGTGTTTTGGAGGGCAGTCGAAAACGCGGCGTTCTGAAACAACGCCGTGTAGTTATCCAGACCAATGTAACGCGGCGGTCCAAGCTGGAGGAGCCCGGTCTCGAAGAAGCTCATATGAATCGCGTCGGCCATCGGATAGAGGATGACCAGGCCAATCACGATAAGCGCGGGCAACAGCAGCCCGTAGCCAAACAAGTACGATCGTTTCAGTAGCCTGGGGCGACGACGCCGAATTTTAGCGGCGTGCATACCGGCGCCTCGCGGGAACGATTAAGTGAGGGGCGGCAGCGGAGGCAGGGTTATCCTGATACGCGGATGCCACGTGAATAACCCTGTACTCCCGCTCCGACGATGTGCTCGGGTTCGAGACGCGGCATCAGCTCTTGAGGGCGCTATTCGCTTGCGTTACCGCCTGTGCCAGCGCCTTGGCCGGCGCTGATTTCCCGGTGATCACGCCCTCCCAGGCATCGGCCAGGATCGTGTTGATGATATTGTCCCACTGCGGCACATTGGGCTGCGCGTGTCCGACCGCGCCTTGCTTGATAAATACCTCAATCATCGGATCCTTACTCGCGTATGGAGTGCTGAGCACATCCTTGCGGGCCGGAGTGCGCGAATAACTTTCCAGCACCCAGTTCTGGCCGCCGGCCGTCAGCCACCGAATGAAGTTCCAGGCGGCGGCGGCATTCTTGCTCGTGCTGGGAATCGTCAGATCATATCCCCCGATCACGGTGGCGCCCTGTTTGCCCCGCGGCAGGGGCGCGATGCCGAATTGAAGGTTGGGATTCCCTGCCTTCAAGGCGCCGATAGCCCAGTCACCAACCGTCATCATTGCCACTTGCTCTTGCATGAACGGTGTATAGTACTGATCCCAACTCGCGGTCACCCCGAGCATCGACGGGGGGACGATCTTATCGGTCAAGAACAGGTCCGAATAGAATTGCCAGGCCGCCAGTCCCTGGGGACTTCCGAACGTTGCTTGGTTCCCGGTGATTAAGGAGGCGCCGTTCTGCCAGGCGAAGGGCAGCCAGAGGTACGACCCAAACCCGCTGCCGCCTTGCATCAGGCCATACTTGCCGCCGGCGGTAAGCTTCTTGCCGAACGAGACCAGTTCCGGCCAGTTCCTCGGCGCCGCTGAAAGGCCAGCGGCGTGGAACATCTTCTTGTTCCAGAATAACGCAACGTTATTGGTGTACCACGGGACGGCATACTGCTTGCCGCTGTCAATCCCGGTGTTTATGGGACCGGGCAAGAATTGGCTCTTGACTGCCGCGAACTGGCTAGTGATGTCCGTCGCGATCCCCCCGGCGCCGAGTTCCTCCACCCAGGCGCTATCCACCGAGGCGATATCCGGCCCCTGGCCGCCCTTGACCGCAACGATCAGCTTGTTCAGAAAGGAATTGGGATCAAAAGACTGGATGTTGATCGTAATGCCGGGGTTCTGCTTCTCGTAGAGAGCCGCGGCTTTGAAGATGCCGGCCTTAGGGTTCGTGGTGAAGGAACTGATGACCCAGAACGTCAGCGTGGTGGAACCGGCGGCTTCCGCTGGCACGCGCACCGCGCCAAGCATGCCCGCCGCCACCAGCCCGCCTGCTGCCTGAAGCGCGGTACGCCGGGTGATCGTCAGTCCGGTTTCCGACTCGGTTCCCTCAGCGTTCTTCATGGAAAGCACCTTCCTTTCAGACAGCTCGATAGGCACGTTCCCCGCCGCCCATCGTCCGGTACCCAGTACGCATCAAAGTCGCCGTGGAGCACGAAGTTCATCACCCAGGATGCTTGCTCGGCACCTGTTGGGCTCGATCGTACCAACGGGTCTATCGCTTGTCAATTTGTATTGAATTATCCAATCACTGCCATTGATCTACTCTATTACTCTTACTCACACGGTTGCGCTTTGACAGCTGACCCGCTTGGTAAGTAGCCTACCTACATGACCTCCCAGCCTGACATCTCCCCGCACGGCATTCCTTCGCGCCTCGTGATAGGCCTGGCCGCCTATAGCTTCAGCTATTCGTGCGGCTTCGAGGACCGGGGAACGGATCGCGCCTGTCCCCATCCGTACGACGCCTATGCCTTGATGGATATCGCCGCCGGCTATAACCTGGGTGGGATCGAGTTCCCTCCGGCATGGTCCCTCAGTACCCTGGAGCCGGCCGAACTCGAGAAGGCGCGCCGCTACGCCGCCGCGCGGAATCTCTTCGTGGTCGCCGATACTGGGGTCGTCAATGTCGCCGACCTCCAGACGCTGCTGCCCGTCGCCGCCAAGCTCGGGGCCCGGACTTTACGGGTCATGGTAAGCATCATCCTGTGCGGCGATCGGCGCGCCGTTCGGGACACCTGGTCAGACTATCTAACTGAGATTTGTCGTCGACTGCGGGCGGTGCGTGGACTGGCCGAGGAGTTGGGCGTGGCCATCGCCTTGGAGAATCACCAGGACGCGACATCCGGCGAGTTGGTCGCGCTGTGCGAGGAATTGGGCAGTGCCCAGATCGGCGTTACCCTGGACGCCATTAATCCGCTCGCGGTCGGGGAGGATCCGCTGGCATTCGCGCGCCGGGTCGCGCCGTATCTGAAGCATCTTCACCTGAAAGACTACTATCTCTACCGGACTCCAGAAGGCTTTCGTCTGGTCCGCTGCCCCGTGGGAGCCGGTGTCCTTGATGTGCAAGGGGTATTGAGCCTGTGCGCGCGGCTGGCTCCGCAAGCCACTATTTCCATCGAGGTGGGTGCCAGGCAGGCACGCCATGTGCGCCTGCTGGCAGACGATTTCTGGCCTGGCTATCCGCCGCGAAACATCGAGGAAGTGTTGCCGGTACTGCGGCTGCGCGAGGAGCACGCTCGCCCCGCGGACGAGGACTGGCGCACGCCCTGGGAACGCGGCGAGTCTGGTGAAGTGCAGGCCGCCTATGAAATGAATCAGTTCCGCGAGAGCGTGGAGTATCTCCGGAAACTGGACAGTCAGAGAAACGGCAATCCCCTATGAAAGCCCTTGCCCGAGTCGCCATCGAACCGCGTGCCCTGGAGATCCGCTCTCTCCCCGATCCCACCCCTGGGCCCGGCGAGGTGATCGTTGGGGTGGCAGCCGCCGGCCTGTGCGGTAGCGACCTGGAAGCGTACCATCAGCGGCTCGCGCCCACCAGCGCTCTCCCACGTGTGCCTGGTCACGAATTCGCGGGGCGTATAGTAGCCCTGGGCGCCGGGGTGGGGGACTGGGCCATCGGTGACCGCGTGGTGAGCGAGACCGCCGCCTACATCTGTGGCCACTGCGCGTTTTGCCGAACGGGCCAGTATAATCTCTGCCCACGCCGCCAGGGCTTCGGCTTCGCCGTGGACGGCGCCTTCGCTCCCTACGTCCCCGTGCCAACTCGCTGCCTCCACCGGGTTCCTGACAATCTCCCGTTGCATCTAGCGGCCCTCACCGAGCCCGTATGCGTCACCTACAACGCGGTCGTGGAAAAGAGTTCGATCGCGCCCGGTGATCTGGTGGTGATCGTTGGGAGTGGGGCGATCGGGCTGCTAGCCTTGCAGTGGGCGCGTAGCCGCGGCGCCGTGGTTGCGGTCGTCGGCATCACTGGAGACGAGACCCGCCTTGACGTGGCGCGCCAACTTGGGGCCGTCGCGATCTGGGATGCCTTGAAGGATGATATCGACGCGGCGGTGCGTGAGCGAACCGATGGCCTTGGCGTGCCTCTGGTTATCGACACGGTTGGCGGCGCCTCGTCGTCCATGGATTTGGCCCTGCGTATCGTACGCCCCGCCGGCCAGATCACCAAGGTTGGCTGGTTCCACGGGACAACCAACACCACCATGGATGAGTTGATCGCCAAAGCGGTGCGCTTGCAGGGTTCGTTTAGTCACACCTGGCCGATGTGGGAGCGCAGTCTGGCCCTGCTCGCCGATGGGAGTATGCAAATTGCGAAGATCATCTCTGATGATCTTCCCCTCTCGGAATGGCAAAAAGGGTATGCGCGCTCCGAGAGCAAGGCTGCCGTCAAAGTTGTCTTCCGGTTGGAAGCGTAAAGAGTATCCACACGACTATGGGCATGCTTCGAGCCGCGCTGGGTGACGGAGCGGGCTCGACGGCCCTCCTGGCCGGTTGGCCGGCGTCGCAAGCGGTGATGCCGGACGGCGAAGTGTTCTTTCTCGATCCCTCCTTCGTGGCGGCGGCGGCCCGGCAAGCGGAACTCGACCCGGACCTGGAGTGCGCGATGCTGTCGGCGGCACGGCGGATCGCCGGCAATCCCCTGGCGCGCGCCCTGGTCTGGCACGTCTTCCAGCGCCTGTTCCGGGCGCCCAGATTCCTGGCGGCGGAGGTGGAGATCTGGCCTGTGCTCACCGCGTTCCAGGGCGACGATGCCGGCCTGCTTTATCTCCTGGCTCTCCTGGGTGCCTTGCCGGAGGCACGCGCGCTGCATCGCGCCCATGGGGTGCCGGGCTCGGTGGCCCGCGATACCCTGCGTGACCTGCAACGCTGGGCGGACCATTACCGGCGGCACCGGGGAGCCTGGGGGATCGCGCCGGCCCAGCTACCGTGGTTCCGCCTCCATATGCGGGGTGAGCTCTATGAATTAGGGCGCCTGCAATTCCAGCCGGACCGCTGGCGCGTGACCGCGCGCGCCTACCGGCACCGGACCTTGGGCGTCGTAACCGCCCTGTCCGAGGCCGGCGTCCGCTACACCGCGAAGGGCCTGCGCGCCGAAGCCAGCGAGAACGAACCCGAAGGAAACTGGATCGCCCGCCTGGAATCGGGGCCAGAGTGGGTGATCGGGCACCGTATCACCCCGATGGGAGCGGCGCGCCGGGAGCTGACCCGGCTCACGCGGGCGGACTGGGCGGAGGCGCTGGTGCCCGGCGACCCAGTTCTGCAATTGCACATCCCAAGTGTGGGACCACTGGACCTGGAGGCATGCCGCCGCTCGCTGGAGGCCGCGCCGAGGTTCTTTTCCACTCACTTTCCGGACCGGCCATTGGTCGCGTTCGCCTGCAAGTCCTGGCTGCTCGACCCGCTCCTGGACGGCCTACTGCCCCCAGGCGCCAATCTGGTGCGTTTCCAGCGCCAGATGTATCTCGTTCCGCTCCCCGGTAACCAGGAGGACGCGCTGGAGTGGGTGTTCGACGGTAAGCAGGCCAACCTGGCGGTAGCGCCGCGCGATACGTCGCTGCGGCGCGCCGTGCTCATTCACATCGAGAAGGGTGGCCAGCTTCGTGGAGGTGGTTGCTTCCTGTTCCCCGAGGATCTGCCCGCGTGGGGAACCGCGATGTATAGGAGAGCGTATGTCCCGTAAGGGAGCGGTATGGCGGGGTGAGCTAGCCCAACGTATCGAGGAACACCTGCAAGGAGCCATATCCGCCGATGACCTCGTGATCTGGGCGGTCGATCACCCGTTCTTCGAGGATCGGGAAGAACTGAGTCCAGATGAGCAGCGACTGCTTGGGAAGGCGCTCGGCATGGTCTTGCAATCGGCGGACGACGAGCCCCCGGCCACCCGTACCGCCCCCGAACAACTCGCGGAGCTGGCAAAATCGCTGTGGGGCGGCGAGCACCCTCAGGTTTGAACCGTATCCAGCAGAATCGTCACCGGCCCATCGTTGGCGATATGGACCACCATATGGGCGCCGAACTCCCCCGTGGCCACCTCATAGCCTAGGTCGCGGAGGCGCTCGGTCGTGTAGCGGTAGAGCGCCTCGCCGGTGGCCGGATCAGCGGCACGGATGAAACTGGGCCGGCGGCCTTTCCGCGTATCGGCCAGCAAGGTGAACTGTGAGATCACCAGGAAGGCCCCGCCGGCCTGGCCAATGTCCAGGTTCATTTTGGCCTCGGGATCAGCGAACACCCTGAGTCCGGTCATCTTCTCCACCAGTTTGTCCGCCTGCTCGGTCGTATCGCCCTGGGCCACCCCCAAGAGGACGGCGAAGCCGCGCCCAATCCGGTTCACGGTATGTGGGGCGGCGACGTGGGCATCGGCGAAGATCTCTACCGATGCCTCGGTTACTCGTTGCAAGACTGCCTTCATACTGTTCCTCCGGAGGAAGATTCTAGCAAATCAGGACACTCCGCCGCGAATGTGCCGCTTTCCGGTAATCTGAAGACGGGAGGACTGGGGCATGGCGCGGAAGGGTATCCACGATCACAACACGGACGCGGTGGCGCGGCAGACCGCCGACACCAGTTGGGCGCCCTCGGATCCCCGTATCCGCGGCCTTCTTGAGTCGGCCGTCATCACTCGATGCCGGCCGATCATGTGGGGCTCGAATGGTACCTTCCTGGTGACCATGCACGGTGAGAATGGGGCCGGCGAGAGCCACGCCATCTATAAACCGCGAAGGGGTGAATCGCCGCTGTGGGACTTTCCTCATGGCACCCTCTTCAAGCGCGAGATGGCCGCCTATCTGGTTAGCGAGGCGCTGGGATGGACGCTGGTCCCGCCGACCGTCACGCGCGACGGACCGTATGGGGTCGGGTCGGTACAGTTGTTTATTGAGCATGATACGGAGGACTACTTCCACTCGCCTGTCCGGCGTGACGCCAAGGCCGCCGGACGCATCGCCTTGCTGGATCTGGTGTTGAATAACGCCGACCGGAAGAATGAACATTGCCTGCGAGCCCTGGATGGACGTACCTGGGCCATTGACCATGGGCTCACCTTTCATACCGAGCCCAAACTGCGGACCGTGATCTGGGATTTCGCCGGCCAAGCTATCCAGGAATGTCTCCTGGAGGATCTGGCCCGCTTGCGGAGCGCCCTGCAACCGGGCGCGGATCTGTACACTGAGCTTTGCGCGCTGGTCAGCGAGGAGGAAGTCGCGGCGACTCGGCGGCGGGCGAAGCGCTTAGCCCAGAATGGGGTCTATCCCGATCCCGGAACACGGCGTCGGGTAGAACCATGGGCCTTTTGGTGAAGTCCTACTCTCCCAGGGCTCAAGCACCCGGGCTTTTCGGGCTAGTTCAATAAGGGTAAGGCCGCGTGCCTGGAGAGATGTCTTTGATGACCGACAACCTTGATCGGAATGAGACGGCCGTGGGCGACGCCGGGGAGCCGCCGGCCGGCCGCCGTGGGCAGATCCGCCGCGAGCAGGCGAGGGAACGCGAGGCGGCGCAGGCCAGCTTCCAGGCTCTTGTTCGGGAAGGGGCGCCGGATGAGGCGTTGCGGGATGCCTGGTGGCAGGCGGTTCGCCTCGGGTGTGAACTCTCTCCCCAGCTCCGCCAGGCCGGCCGAGATGCCTGCCGGCGGGAGTTGTGGCGCCGGCCGCCCATCGGGCTCGCGGAAAGGCTCGCCCCCGTGGATGCGACGCCGCCCCATTTCCCGCAGCCGCCCAGTCCACGCCTGGCGCAAATCCTTGCCGTGGCCGAGTTGGACCAGACGCGGGCCCTTCAGCGCCTGGAGGACGCCGTGGCGGCCGGCGATCCCCGGCGGATTGCCCGCGCCGCCGAACTGGCTCGGATGTTGGGCGCCTCCCATCCCGACCTTCCCTGGGACGCCATCGCGGATGCCGAGGCCCTGGTACAGGTTGAGGGCGAGTTGCACGCCGCCCTTCGCGCCCAGGACATCACGGGCGCGGCGGCCGCCTGGTTCCGTGCCGGCTCCGTGTGGCCGAATCGTCTTGATGAAGGTAACGATCACGCGGGAAGACTGATGTTCCGCGCTTGGGGCCACACGATGCGCCGGAGCACGCCCAGGGCGTTTGGCCGATGAGCTCTAGACTGCCCCTCGTGTCGGGCCTGCTTCGACGGCCTTCGAGCGGCCATGTGGTCACCATGAGTGCCCTGCGGCGCCTGGGTCAGGCGTTGGACGGGCTGGGCGATCACGCGGAGCCAAGCGACCTCGCGCGCCTGGTCTATCCCTTCGATACCCAGGGCGCCGAACGATTAGAGGTCCTGGACCGCGATCTGCAACCCGGCGGCACGCCGGGGCGCTGGTCGGGAGTGGATGTCTTCCGAGCCATTGACCCAACGTCGATCGCCAACGCGGTTCGCAACACCGCCTTTGAGAGCACCATCCTCGCCGTCCTCGAGGTGCTGCGGAACATTCTGGTGCTGGTCCCCGTCCTGCTCACATGGTGGGGTCTCCGCTATGCCGCCGATGCCTATGCCGGCGCGATGCGGAATCCCTCCCTGCACGAGCAGTCCTTCCTCCTCCTCTGGCAGAACCACTTTGGCAAACCCGGCCCCTACACCTGGACCCAACCGACCCTCAGCGACATTGCCACCTGGGATGTGGCCGTGCTGATTCTGATCCTGGGTGCCACCCTGCTCATTCATGCCGGCCTGAACGTGGTGCAAGCCCGGCGCGAGGCCGTGGCGCGCGTGCTGGAACGAGAGTTGCAACACACGGTCTGGAAGGCAGCGGGCAGTCTCGCCCAGGCTACCACGCTGCCGGCGGCAGTGCTCGAGTTCCGCGCCGCCAGCCAGAATCTCCTCGACGAACTGGCGGGCTACAACCAGCAGATCGCGATCCTGGCCGAGGCGCGCCAGATCGAGGTGGACGGCTTGCTCCGTTTCGGCCAGGAGCTTCGCCAGACCATCGGCGGGTTGGCCGGATTTCATCAGGATATCTCGGCCATGCTGGGGGGCGCGCGTACCATCGCCACCGCGCTCAGCGACCAACTGGCCGCGCTTACGAGCCAGCAAAACGTGCTGGCGGCCGGCCTGCGAAGCGTGGGCGCGCAGATGAGCCTGCATAACCAAGCGTACGGCGCGGCGGCGGATCACCTGAACTCGACCGGCGGTCTGCTGGCCGACGCGGCCGAGCAAAACCTGGCCGCGATCACCGATGTCGGACGCCAGGTTGCCCAATTCTCGGCGGATTTCACCGATCTCCGCGACCATCTGGCCCACGAACATGGGGTGCTGGAAAGCGCCATCCGTTCCCTGGCCACCGCGACGGGCGCCATGATCGGAGCTCGTGACCGAGGGGAGAGCGGGTCCGGAGAGCCGCGGCGCGAGATCGAAGCTCGCGAGACGGTGGCGCCGCAATTGGCGGCGGTGCAAGCGCAACTTCAGGCAGTCACCAACGCCCTCACCGCCGGGGTGCAAAGCCTTTCCAGTTCGTTGGGAGCGGCCGACGCGCGAGTTTCCGGCTCCACTACGTCCTTTGAACGTTCGGCCGCCGCTCTGTCAGCCGCCACGCAAACCCTCAACAGTACGCTGGGCGGGGTCCACCGGGGCCTGGCCGATTCAGCCGCGTCCCTGGGCCGGGCCAGCGATGCCTTTCAGAGTACCCTCCCAGCCATCCGCTCATTGAACCCGGTCAATCTAGAAGCGGCGGCAAACGCGCTCGCCCGCGCCATGACCTCGGCCGAGACGCGCCA
>Ga0134126_10001239_pt1 | contig 32454 bp, 26 predicted proteins | sample KB31752_FD_96881 | JGI IMG/M metagenome (GOLD analysis project Ga0134126, IMG submission 96881) | Terrestrial soil microbial communities with excess Nitrogen fertilizer from Kellogg Biological Station, Michigan, USA - KB3-175-2 | ecosystem: Environmental > Terrestrial > Soil > Unclassified ...
AATTTTTACTATAATGTCAGCACTCGCAAATGAGGTTGACGCCATTAATCTATCACAGGGGTTTCCCGACTTTGACACTTCGCCCGAGCTTATTGAATTGGTTAGTTCAGCCATGAAAAACGGCCACAACCAGTACGCGCCGATGCCCGGCTTAATGGCACTTCGCGAACAAATATCACATAAAACCGAAAAGCTGTACGGGGCAGTTTATAATCCGGATACGGAAATCACTGTTACAGCAGGCGGCACCGAAGCTATTTATACAGCGATTACGGCTGTTGTAAACCCCAACGACGAGGTGATCATATTTGAACCGGCGTACGATTGTTATGCCCCGGCCATTAAACTTGCCGGTGGCATCGTGAAATCGCTGGAGCTGGAGCCGCCCGGTTATCGCATTGCGTGGGATATGGTAAAACGGCTCATCAATAGTAAAACAAGGATGATCATCCTTAACTCACCGCACAACCCAACCGCTACAATTTTGCACAAGGAAGATATCGATACTCTTTGCGCACTGGTTAAGAACCAGGATATACTGATCCTGAGCGACGAGGTGTATGAGCATTTAATATTTGATGGCGAAAAGCACCACAGCATGGCCAAATACGCCGAGCTGCGCAAGCGAAGCTTTCTTGTCGCGTCCTTCGGGAAGCCGTTTCATGCTACAGGCTGGAAGGTGGGCTACTGTTTAGCGCCTGCATTTTTAACGCAGGAATTTAGGAAGGTACACCAATTTGTTGTTTTCAGCGTTAATACCCCGTTGCAATATGCAATTGCCGAATATTTGAAAAACGAGGATCATTACCTGGACCTGGCGGGCTTCTTTCAGCAAAAACGCGATCATTTTCGCAGGGGAATGCAGCAAACGCGGTTTGAACTGCTGCCTTGCTACGGATCGTATTTTCAGTCGGTGGCTTATAATAATATAACCGATGAGAAGGACAGCGACTTCGCGTTTCGGTTGACGAAAGAGTTTGGCGTAGCATCGATACCGGTTTCTGTATTTTACACGCAGGGTACTGATCATCATGTTTTAAGGTTCTGCTTTGCAAAAAAGAATGAAACTATGGATAAAGCCATTGAACGATTGATGAAGGTTTAGTTCAGGAGTCCATAGCCGATAGACCATAGAATAAAGAATTATTAATTAATTTTGAATCGTGTACATTAATTACGCCATGGTCTATCGACCATGGACTATGGACCAAACATGGACAATCTTAAAATAACGGTATTCCAGGGATATCTTTTTTGGGAAAATATTGACAGGAACCTGAAAAATATTTCCATACGGCTGTCGGGCTTGCGCGAGAAGACCAACCTGGTGATCCTGCCTGAAATGTTTAGCACCGGTTTTACTATGCGCGCCGGTGTTTTGGCCGAACCAATGGACGGAAAAACCATGAAGTGGATGGAAACGACCGCCGCTCAATATGATTGCGTGATAACCGGAAGCGTCGTTATCGCAGAAAAAGATAAATTTTATAACCGTTTAATATGGATGCGGCCGGACGGCACTTATGAATATTATGACAAGCGGCACCTGTTTGCGCTGGGAAAAGAACACGAAACCTACACATCCGGCAATAAAAAGCTGATCGTTGAATTGAAGGGCTGGAAAATTTGCCCGATGATCTGTTACGATCTTCGCTTCCCGGTGTGGATGCGAAATGTCGACAACGATTACGACCTGCTTATCATCGTAGCCAACTGGCCCGAGCGCCGCATTGCTCATTGGCGCGCATTAATTTCGGCCAGGGCTATTGAAAACCAGGCATACGTAATTGGCGTTAACCGCGTAGGGCACGATGGCAACGAAGTTTACCATTCAGGTGATTCAACGTGTATCGATCCCAATGGCAACGTCGTGTACTACAAGCGCGACGAAGAAGATATGTACACATTCTCCATTATTGCAGATGAAGTGAAAAAAACCCGGAGAGCCCTTCCATTTTTAAAGGACGCCGATGGGTTTAAATTGGATTTAGACAATATATCTTAATTTTAGCGGTTTAACTATCATTATTACATGAGGCCATTATTCCGCGCTATTCTCCCAGGTTTTATTTTATTATTCACTCAGTTCACCTTCGCACAAAGCAAAAAAGATTATACTCAACTGGTAAACCCTTTTATTGGAACAGGCGGGCACGGGCACACCTATCCCGGGGCGGTAGTGCCTTTCGGGATGGTTCAGCTAAGTCCCGACACCCGGTTAACCGGCTGGGATGGCTGCTCCGGCTATTATTATACCGACACAGTGGTTTATGGCTTTTCGCATACACATTTGAGCGGAACGGGCATCGCCGATTATTGCGATATCCTTTTTATGCCAACAACCGGTGAGCCGAAATTCAAAAACACCGAATACCGATCAGGATTTTCAAAGAAAAATGAATTTGCTTCGCCGGGGTACTATAAAACTAAACTAAATAAGTATAACATTGAGGTAGAGCTGACGGCCAGTACCCGGGCCGGTATGCACCGGTATGATTTCCCAAAAACCGGGCAGGCGAATATTATTATCGATTTGCAGCATCGGGATGAGGTGCTCGATTCGTGGATCGAGGTAATAAACGACCACGAGATCCGCGGTTTTCGCCGGTCGAAAGGTTGGGCGCAGGATCAGTCTATATATTTCTACGCCAAATTCTCCAAACCCTTTAAAACCTACGGAATAGCATCCAACGATCAGCTGCAGCCGGGCCAGAACAAGCTGCAGGGAAAAAATATAAAAATGTTCGTCCAGTTTGATAACCCCGGAACAGTGGTAGCGAAGGTGGGAATCTCGTCGGTAAGCGCGGAAGGCGCCCTTAAAAATCTGGATGCCGAAATGCCTGATTTCGATTTTAAAAAAGTGCAGAAAGAAGCAAAAGCTTTATGGAATAAAGAATTGTCAAAAATTGAGGTGGAAGGCGGCGGGCCCAATGCCGCCGCGCAGCGCGAGCCGCAGAATATGAGCCCGCAAACCGGCTATAACAGTCAAACAGGATCATACCGGCGGCCGCCGCAAAAAAAACAGGTGATCGTTGACTATGCGAAAGAAAAACAAACTATTTTCTATACCGCCTTATATCACGCTATGCTTGCCCCGAATGTTTACAGCGACGTGGACGGGCAATACCGCGGCATGGATCAAAAAGTCCACACAGCGAGTGGCTTTAAATATTACACCGTATTTTCCCTGTGGGACACTTACCGGGCTGAGGATCCTTTATTGAACCTGATCGACCGGAAGCGTACGCTTGATTTCATCAAGTCATTTTTAGCCATGTATGAGCAGGGCGGATTATTGCCAATATGGCCGCTTGCTTCCAATGAAACTTTTTGCATGGTGGGCAATCATTCCATCCCGGTTATTGTTGATGCGTATGCGAAAGGTATCCGGGATTTTGATGCAGAGGAAGCTTTTACGGCGATGAAGGCCGCGGTGAACCGGGATCAGTTCGGATTGGATTCATATCGGAAAAATGGGGTTGTATTATCAGATGATGAACCGGAATCTGTTTCTAAAACATTGGAGTATGCCATTGACGACTGGTGTATAGCGCAGATGGCTAAAATGCTCAATAAGCCGGCTGATTATTCGACGTTTATCCAACGCGCCCAATACTGGAAAAATCAATATAACAACCAGAACGGCTTTATGCAGGCCCGGGCAAACGGCGGGTGGTATACGCCATTCGATCCCGCCGAGATCAACAATAATTATACGGAGGGCAACGCCTGGCAGTATTCGTTTCTGGTGCCCCAGGATGTTGAGGGCCTGATCAGCCGCATGGGCGGGAAAGCCGCTTTTGAAACTAAATTAGATGAGTTGTTTACCACCACATCCGCGCTTAGCGGCCGCCAGCAGGCGGATGTTACCGGCCTGATCGGTCAGTACGCGCATGGCAACGAGCCCAGCCACCACATGGCTTACCTATATAATTTTACCGATGCGCCCGATAAAACACAGCTGTATGTTAACCGGATATTACGGGAAGAGTATAGCGACAAGCCCGACGGCCTGTCGGGTAATGAAGACTGCGGGCAAATGTCGGCGTGGTATGTCATGAGCTCGCTGGGTATCTATAACATTATGCCTGGTCAGCAGCAATTCCAGGTGGGTACGCCGCAATTTGATAAGGCGGTCATCAACCTTGAAAATGGTAAGAAATTTACCATCCTTAATCCCGGCGCCAGCATCAGCAGGAACGACATTTACCTGCAGGGAATGGATCTGAACAAAAAGCCTTACAACAAAATTTACCTGGACTATACTGCTATCGCCAACGGCGGTACGTTCGATGTTTATACCGGGCGCCTGCCAAACAGGTTGTTTGTACAAAGCCTGGAAAAACCATCTTCTTCCATTACGGATAATCTGATCGTGCCAAATCCGTACATTCTGGCGCCATCAAAAACATTCAAAAAACCGTTCCAGGTTGAAATTAAGGATGCCAACGCTGCTGCCAAAATATATTACACGACGGATGGCTCTGCTCCCACTTCAAATTCAACAATATATAGCTCGCCTATTAATATCTCATCTAACATAACTGTTAAGGCAATTGCGGTTGAGGATGGCAAAACCAGCTTTGTTGACGAAGGCACTTTTACCAGGATCCGCGACGACATTAAACTAACGCTGGTGAATAAATACCTGCCCAACTATGCCGACCAGGGTGATGATGCTCTCATAAACGGCATACACGGCAAAGTAAACTGGAAGTTGGGAAACTGGCAGGGGTACCAGGGCAGCGACCTTATAGCAATTATCGATATGGAAAAGATACGGCCGGTGCAACAGGTAAGCCTGGGCACACTGCAAGATACGCGCGCATGGATCGTTTTCCCGCAGTATGTGCAATATTGGGTATCTGACGACGGCAGCAATTACAAACTGGCGGCTACAGCCAACACAAAAGTTGATATAAAGGACATGAAAGTGCAAACGCAGGAATTTACCGCGGCGTTAAATCTGAAGACCAGGTATATAAAGATCATTGCCAAACAATACGGCCCCCTGCCTGACTGGCACGAGAGCAAGGGCAATCAATCGTATATTTTTGCGGATGAGATCGGGGTTCAGTGATCAGAGGTTGGAGATTAGAGGTTAGTTAAAGGATTAGATTTGCGAAGTTTCCAAAACTTCGCAAATCTAATCCTTCAATAAAGTCTTTTTCGCTTCGTCCAGTTTTTCCTTTTCGTCCTTTGGCAAAACAGGGTATTTCAGTTTCAATCCTTTCAATGTATCGAGGATAATGGTCGAAATGGCGATCCTGGTAAACCATTTTTTGTCAGCCGGGATCACATACCAGGGGCATTCCTCTGTCGCGGTTTCTTGTATGGCTTTTTCATAGGCCTTCATATAACCATCCCAGCATTCCCGCTCCTTTATGTCATCAGCCGAGAATTTCCAGTTTTTTTCCGGGTTATCGATACGCTCCAAAAAACGTTCTTTTTGCTCTTCCTTCGATACGTTTAAAAAAAACTTAATGATCACCGTGCCGTTATCTGCCAGGTGCTTTTCGAAATTACGGATACTTTCATAACGGTGCTTCCAGAATTTCTTACCGATGTCCTTCACATTTTTCACACCCGGCAGCTTTTCCTTTAACAGTAATTCGGGGTGTACTTTTGTGATCAGCACATTTTCGTAATGCGAGCGGTTATGCACACCGATTCGCCCATAGCCGGGCAATACCTTGTGCGTTCGCCATAAAAAATCGTGTGCCAGATCGTCGGGGCCGGGTTGTTTAAAACTATAAACCTCGCAGCCCTGGGGGTTCAGTCCCGACATCGTGTGTGCTATGGCGCTGTCTTTACCACCTGCATCCATCGCCTGGAAGATGATCCACACAGCATATTGATTATCAGCAAGCAGCGTGGCCTGCAGTTCTGCCGTCTTGGCTATTAAATCGCTTAATATCTCATCCGCGTCGTCTTTTTCGAAACCATCCGCGTAAGCCGGGTCAAAGTCCTTTAGCGAAAATTTACCGCCATCGGTTATTTTAAATTTATTTATGATGCTTTTCATAAGGAAAACAGGTTAATACTAAGTTAACATAAAATTTACCTGTTAAAACCGCGTTGTTAATTTTTGTTTGACCGGCTATGATTTAGGGCCATAATTTTACATCTTTACCGCATGTTCAGGCGTATAAAATTCCCGGTGCTCAGGTACCTGGTTATCTTCCTATATTTTGTTATCATCTTCTTTTGTTCAATTGAATTAAATTTTCTTTGGCTTTTCGGGTATTCTCCTGATATGCAGGATATTAAAAATCCAACCTTATCGTTGTCATCCGAGGTTTATTATGCCGACGGTACGCTGATCGGCCGTTATTATAAACAAAACCGCTCGCCGGTAGAGTTTAAAGATATCTCGCCCCACATCATCAATGCCCTTATTGCTACCGAGGATGTGCGGTTTTATAAGCATAATGGGGTTGATATCTATGGGTTTTTTACCAGCATGCTTTCCACAGCAAAGGGCGAGCGCCGCGGCGGCAGCACAATCACGCAGCAGCTCGCAAAAAATTTATTCGAAACGCGTAAACGAAAGTCGCAGGGAATTATTAAACACGTGCCGTTTATTCGTACAATGGTTTATAAATGCAAGGAGTGGCTCACTGCATTTAAAATTGAGCATGTTTATAACAAGCAGCAGATATTAACACTTTATTTAAACACAGTCCCATTTGGCAATAATTCATTCGGTATTAAAACCGCGTCGTTAAAGATATTCAATAAAACGCCCGATAAAGTTAATGTTGCCGAGGCGGCTACATTGGTTGGCATGCTAAAAGCAACGTCGACGTATAACCCGATCACCAATCCTGAGCGCTCCCTTGAACGGCGAAATATCGTTTTAGGACAGATGTTAAAATATAGATACTTAAGCCAGGCCGACTATGACAAATATATTAAAACGCCTATCACACTTGATCAGAGCTATGTAGAGAATGAAGGCCAGGGTGATTCATACCTGCGGCAAGCGGTAGAAAGGTGGTTAAAAAAATGGTGTCACGACAATGATTACGATCTGTATCAGGATGGATTAAAAATATACACCACGATCGATCCGCGCCTGCAGCAATATGCTGAGGAAGCTGTCGCCGAAAAAATGAAAATGCTCCAAAAACGGTTTGACAATCTTTGGGGGAAGAAAAACCCGTGGCGCGACCTGGACGGTAACGAAATAAAGGATTTTGTGTTAAAAACAGAAGAACGTTTGCCCATTTATGCCAAACTTCAAAAGAAATATAACAACGATCCGGCGCTTATCAACCAATATTTTGAAAGACCAAAGCGAATGAAGGTTTTTACCTGGAACGGCGACAAGGATACCACCTTTTCGAGCGCAGATTCGATCAGGTATTATTCACGTTTGCTTAATACCGGGATGATGACTATCGAACCGGCAACCGGGAAAATAAAAGTGTGGGTAGGTGGCATTGATTATCAATATTTTAATTATGATCACGTAAACCAGTCGCGCAGGCAAGCTGGTTCAACGTTTAAGCCATTTGCTTATGTGACTGCTATTGATAACGGTTTTAGTCCTTGCGACAAGTTTACAGATAAACCCGTTTCGATTAAATACCAGGACGGCAACAAAACTGATGTTTGGGAGCCAAAAAACGCGGATTTCAAATTTTCGTACCAGGAAATGTCGTTGCGATGGGCGATGGGGAAATCGGTTAATTCGATAACTGCGCAGGTAACCGAAAAGGTCGGATGGGATAAGGTTGTGGAGTATGCGCATAAATGCGGAATCGAGAGCCCGTTAAAGTCAGTTCCCTCGGTATCGCTGGGTACCAATGATGTTTCTGTTTACGAGATGGTGCGCGCATACAGCACGTTTTTAAATAAGGGTGAGAAGATCGATCCGTTGCTGGTAACAAAAATCACTGATCAGCAGGGAAACGTGATACAAGAATTTAATCTTAAATCCGAACGGGTATTGAGTGAAGAAACCGCGTGGCTAATGCTGTATATGTTTAGGGGTGGTATGGACGAACCAGGAGGCACTTCGCTGGCATTATGGGAATATCCCGGCTTGTGGAAAAAAGACAACCAGATAGGCGGTAAAACAGGTACATCATCGGGTTACGTCGACGGATGGTATATGGGTATTACCAAAGACCTGGTAACCGGCATATGGGTAGGCGCGGATGACCGCAGTGTTCATTTTACCTCGTCAGAAACGGGTGAGGGCTCGCATACGGCGCTTCCTATTTTCGGAAGATTTATGGAAAAGGTATATGCCGATCCAAAGTCTGGCTACACCTATGGACCATTTCCAAAACCGTGGGTGAAGATAACCAAACCTTACGATTGCCCATCGCCGCGTATAAAAGCGGATACCACAGTAACGGACAGCTTATTGATGCCGGCTGACACTAGTAATGTTTTGCCCGACACTGCACAAACCAACGGCGGATAATTGATTTAACATGGATTATTATCCAACTAATCAACTTTTATTTAAATTAGCACGTACTCTGATTATATGAATAAACCCATCCCCTGCTTAGTTAAAACCAAAAAGCATTTATTCGCGCTGATTGCCCTGTTTAGCCTGCTCCTCTTTAGCCTGCAAACCCAAGCCCAGTATTTCGGGCAAAACAAAGTACGTTACAAAAAACTCGATTTTAAAGTTTATAAAACGCCCCACTTCGAAATCTATTATTATTTAAAAAATGACAGCATGATTAAAAGGTTTGCCCAGGAGAGTGAACTTTGGTACACGCTGCATCAGCAGATTTTTAGGGATACTTTTAAAAAACCAAACCCGATCATCCTGTACGCTAACCATCCTGATTTTCAGCAAACTACAGCGATCGACGGTGAAATTGACGTAGGTACGGGTGGTGTTACCGAGGGATTGAAGAATCGCATAGTAATGCCCGTAATGGAAACCAACCAAACTACAAGGCACGTGATCGGGCACGAATTGGTCCATGCCTTTCAATATCATGCGCTGCTGGGCCGGGATTCGTCCAATTTTGAAAATATAAATAACCTGCCGCTATGGATGATAGAGGGTATGGCCGAATATCTTTCATTGGGGAAAAAAGATACATATACGGCAATGTGGATGCGTGATGCCTATTTAAATCATGACATACCGACGGTTAGGGACCTGACTAACAGCAACAAGTATTTCCCTTACCGTTATGGCGAAGCCTTTTGGTCGTTCATTGGGTCTACTTACGGCGATACGGTGATCGTGCCATTTTTTAAGAACACTGCCCGCTTTGGCCTTCAATACGGGATACGACGCACCTTTGGATATGATGAAAAAACTTTATCAAGCTTATGGAAGAATGCAATAATCGCTACTTATAAACCGTATTTAAAGGATACGGTGCAAAAACCGGTTGGTCATCGGCTGATCGACGAAAAAAACGCCGGTAAAATGAACCTTGCCCCGGCAATAAGCCCGGATGGAAAATACCTGGCTTTTCTGTCGGAAAAAAGCCTGTTCACGATCGACCTGTTTTTAGCAGATGCAAAGACGGGTCAGGTGTTGCGTAAACTAACCAGTAAGGTATCGAATACCCATATCGACGAATTTAATTTTATTGAATCGGCCGGCACCTGGTCGCCGGATAGCAAGCGTTTTGCCTTTAGCGTATTCAGCAAGGGCCGAAACAGGATGCTGGTGATCGACGCTGCCAATGGCACCGTTTTAGACGATGTTTCGATGGGCAAGGCTGAGCAATTTAGTAACTTATCGTGGTCGCCTGACGGCAAAAGCATAGTTTTCCAGGGGCTGGCCGAAGGGCAAGGCGATCTTTACCTTTATAACTTCGACACGAAGCAAGTGCGTCAGCTTACCAATGATAAGTATTCCGATTACCAGCCGTCTTTTTCGAGGGATGGAAAGAAGATCATCTTTTCGAGCGACAGGACTACGTACGATCAATCGCTGGGACAGGATATCACATTTAACCTCGCCGAGCTCGACCTGGCGACAGGGAAAATAACGGATATTAAATTGTTTAACGGCGCTAACAATTTAAACCCGCAATACTCGTCGGACGGTACCCAGATATATTTTCTTTCAAACCGCGACGGTTTCCGCAATATGTACCGTTATACACCGGCAACCGGGAAAGTGGAACAGATGACGAACCTGTTTACCGGGGTATCGGGCATCACCGAATATTCTCCGGCCCTGAGTATTTCAAACAATAACGATATCGTTTATTCTTACTATCGCGCACAAAAATATGCGGTTTATAATGCAAAAGCGACAGATTTTACGCCAACACCGGTAGACGGCCAGGATGTGAATTTCGCTGCCGGTACCCTTCCGCCTGCCGGTTCAGCCGGGGTCGACCTGATCAATTCGAACCTGAACAATTATCTCGCTTATCCAAAGTTTCCGGCCGATTCTATAAAAAACATACCCTATAAACCTAAATTTAAGCTCGACTATTTGGCAAGCAGTGGCGTAGGGGCGTCAGTAAGCCAGTTCGGTGCCGGTTTATCAAGCGGCGTACAAGGTGTTTTCAGCGATATTTTAGGCCGCAATCAGATATATGCTGGGGTAGCTGTGAATGGCGAGATCTACGACTTTGGCGGCCAATTTGCCTACATAAATCAATCGGGCCGCTGGAATTTTGGCGCCAGTGTATCACATATACCTTTTCAGACGGCAAATTATAGCATTGTACCAAGTACATATCAGCTCAATAGTACGACGACGATCCCCTCTATCGAGGAGCGGTTTGATATCATCCGGATCTTCCAGGACCAGGTAGCATTGTTTACCTCCTATCCCATCACAAAAAAAACAAGGGTTGAATTTGGAACGGGCGCAGCTACTTATTATTACCGGGTAGACCGCTACAGCACAATTTTCGACACGCTGGGAAACGAGCTGAATTACGTTCACACACATATCCCGAATGCCACTTATAACGAAGAGCCGACCAACAACGGCATTAGTTTGGTACCGTTTACTATTTACAATGTAAATACAGCATTGGTAGGCGACAATTCATTTTTTGGCGTGGCGTCGCCATTAAACGGATACCGGTACAGGCTGCAGGCGGAGTATGATTTTGGTACTTATAAGTTCTTCGCGCCGACCATCGACCTTCGCGGGTATTACCGTTTGGCACCGGTTACATTAGCTGCCCGGTTATATGGTTATGGCCGGTTCGGAAGTACGGGGAATATATATCCATTGTATCTTGGGTATCCATTTTTGATCAGGGGTTATGAAGCGCAGACTTTTTACAATGGCAACGGGAAGGTTCCCACCAATGGCTTTACCATAGCACAGCTATCAGGCAACAGGCTCGCGGTGGCAAACTTCGAAGTGCGCTTGCCACTAACCGGGCCCGAAAGGCTTTCGCAGTTTAAATCGAAATTTCTGTTTACCGAGCTCAATTTATTTTTTGATGCCGGTTTGGCGTGGAACCAGGGCGACCAGATCAAGTTTCAATCCGGTCCCGACGCTATTGGCACCGATGCCACGGGCGCTACGATATATAATCCGCACCAGCGCGTTCCCGCTACCAGCGCGGGCATATCGATAAGAGTGAATGTGTTCGGCGCATTTATCCTTGAGCCTTATTTCGCGTTTCCTTTTAACCGGACCGATATTAACAAGCCCGTATTTGGTTTAGGATTTACACCAGGATGGTAAGATGAAAAAGTGGATAGTATTTATTTCGATCTGTTTAAACGGTTCTTTTTTATTTGCCCAGCGCATGGTAAATAATCCCCATGAGTTGATGAGACCGTCGAACGACATTATCACGAACTTAGGCCGGGCGAAGGAGTTCAAAATTTTACTTTCCGCTATTAACCAGGCAGGCTTAACGCAAACGTTTGAGAGTGGTGGACCGGTGACACTTTTTGCACCAACCGACCAGGCATTTGAAAAGTTACCGAAAGACCGTGTGGATACGCTTTTAAAGCCAAATCATGCAACTGATCTGGGTTATCTTATATCTTCACACGTAATTGCCGGAAGAGTAACGGTAAAGGACATTGCAGAAAAAATTAAAACCCATAACGGTCAGGCAATATTTACTACCCTTGCCGGAAGCAAGCTAATAGCCCGGATCAATGGTAACCGGAACATTGTGTTAACCGACGAGAATGGCGGCGAAAGCATAATAAGCAATTTTGATATAGCGCAAAGCAACGGCGTTTTGCATATTGTAAACGCGGTACTCATGCCAAAATTGCCAGGTATGTAACGGGCCTGCCTATCGCAAACCAAAAGGCCGAAAATTTCGTAATTTAAGAACACGTATATACCGTAGTTCACAATTATTAAAAAATTAATCGAATATGAAAAAATCAATTTTAGTGCTGGTATTGTTGACCGCAATTACCGCATTTGGCTGCCAGCAAAGCAGCGGCCAGGTAAAAAAGTACGATCCAAAACGTAAAATGAGCAAAACGCCCGCGGAGTGGAAAAAATTACTGACGCCAAACCAGTATTATATTATGGTAGAGAGCGGAACTGAACCGCCATTTCACAATGCCTACGACAACAACCATCAGAAGGGCGTGTATGTAAGCGCCGCAACGGGCGAAGTTTTATTTAGCTCGGATGATAAATTTGACAGCGGCACGGGCTGGCCAAGCTTTGTAAAACCCGTCGATCCGAAAAAAATAGAAATCGTAACCGACAACAGCGACGGCATGACCCGCGATGAAGTTATAGAACGCAGCACGGGGCTACACCTGGGGCATGTTTTTGATGACGGCCCGGCCGATCGCGGCGGCAAGCGGTACTGCATGAACTCGGGTGCCTTAAAATTCATTAAAAAGTAACCGCTCTTCTTACCGAACTGATTGACGGGCGAAATTGCGGCCTTGGCCTCACCCCGCTTTCAAAATTTAATCCAATGGTCAGATCTACCCAGTCAGGGTTCACGTATCTGATCATTTTTTCTTTTTGGGGCCTGGTAAATGTGCTCACCGTTTTAAAACGGTCCATCGCCTGTTCCTCGGTATTGATCTCTTCAAAATAAACCAATCGGTTAAGTTGCCGGGCGCTGTCGAAAAATAAAGTTGGCATCTGCTGGTAAAAGTCAAGCGTTTTCAACAGGTCGGAACATAGCCCCACGTGCAAATTATTGCGGTTCCGGTCGGTTATTATATATACAAAACGTTTCATTTGATAAATAAAATTTGCTGGTTAAAAAATAATTACTAATTTTATGAGCATAAAAATACTAATAATTTTAGCAATTCCAAATTTTATGTCAAATATTCCTTCAAATATTAAATTTCTCCGGAAAAAGAAAGGCCTTACGCAGCAACAGTTTGCTGATCAGATAGGCATAAAACGGTCGCTTGTTGGGGCGTATGAAGAGGAAAGGGCTGACCCGAAATATGAGCTGTTAACAAAAATGGCTGTTTTTTTTGACATTTCTATCGATGATTTTATCAATGAAACGATCAACGAAAAATGGGCGCCAAAGCCGAAAGGCAACCCCGCCAACCTGCGGGTTTTAAGTATATCGGTGGATAAAGAAAATAATGAGAATATCGAGCTGGTACCGCTTAAAGCCAGCGCCGGATATTTAAATGGCTACGCCGATCCTGAATATGTCGCCGCGCTGCCAAAATTCTATTTGCCCATGTTTAAGCAGGGTACCTACCGGGCCTTTGAAATAAAAGGCGATTCGATGCTGCCGTTGGTGTCGGGCACCATTATAATTGGTGAGTATGCCGAGAATTGGGCTGATGTAAAACCAGGCGAAACTTATGTGATCATTTCAAAAAGCGAGGGCGTGGTGTACAAGCGCATCGGCAATAAATTTAAAGAGAATAAAAAGTTAAAGCTGATATCTGACAACCCTGTTTATGAACCGTACGAAATCAGCGGAGAAGATGTTTTAGAAATATGGAAGGCCAGAGCATATATCTCTACCCAATTGCCCATGCCAGCCCCCGAACCTACCCTGGAAAGCCTGACCGGTATGATGGCGCAAATGCAGCGCTCCATATCAAACCTGCAGCAAAATAACAACTGAGGCCGGTTGCGGGATATTTTCAGGCAATATTGAAATATCAGGCAACAAATAAGTTACATGCTTGTTATTAAACCATAAGCGGTTATCTTTATCATAAACATTAAAAACAAAGAAATTATGAAAAAAATTATGTTAATCTGCTGCCTTCTGTTGGGGATAACAGCAGTAAGTCGCGCACAGGGTGGTCAGCGGAGAAGTCCGGAAGAAAGGGCTAAGGCATTACAAACCCAGCTTAAACTTACCGACGACCAAACAGCTAAAATTACAGCTATATATACCGCGCAAACGGCAAGGATAGATAGCGTGCGTAATGCTGGCGGCGACAGGTCGGCTTTTATGCCGATAATGCAGGCCACTAACGACAAGATCAAAGCAGTCTTAACTGCTGACCAGGCAGCCGCTTTCCAAAAAATGATGGATGAGCGCCGCGCCAGGATGCAAAACGGTGGTGGCGGTGGTAATTAACTCCCTCACGTGAACTAATAAAGAAAGCGCTTCAATAAACCGGGGCGCTTTCTTTATTTTAGCGGAAATTACCACATTGAAAACCACGGAGTCATTTTTAAAAAGGAGACTGGAGGAACGGCGTTCGGCCGATGCCTGCAGGCAACTGGCGCCGGATAATAAGCTGATTGATTTTTGTTCGAACGATTACCTGGGTTTTGCCCGGTCGGCGGTTTTAAAGCAAAAAACCGACGAGGAAATAATTAAAAGCGGGCTGCTTTTTAACGGGTCGACCGGGTCGCGCCTGTTATCGGGCAATTCAGCTTATGCCGAAAACCTGGAACATGAAATAGCCGCGCTTCATAAAAGCGAATCGGGGTTGATCTTTAATTCGGGTTACGATGCCAATATCGGCTTATTCTCTTCTGTGCCGCAGCGCGGCGATACCGTTATTCACGACGAACTGGCCCATGCCTCTATTATAGATGGCGCGCGGTTAAGTTATGCCAGCCGGTACGTGTTTAAGCATAACGACCTGAACAGTTTGGAACAAAAGTTAAAACATGCAAAAGGAAATTGTTACGTTGCCATTGAAAGCGTGTACTCGATGGATGGAGATACTCCTCCTATCGAAGACATTATTGATGTAACCGAAAAATACAATGCACATTTAATTGTGGATGAAGCCCATGCGGTTGGATTATTTAGTTATGGTATAATTAACCGGCTCAATCTTCAGGATCGCATTTTTGCGAGGATCGTTACCTTCGGGAAAGCACTGGGTTGCCATGGTGCGATTGTATTAGGGAGCGATTTATTAAAAAATTACCTGGTAAATTTTGCTCGCTCATTCATTTATACCACGGCATCGCCGCCTCATCAGCTGGCATCGGTTAAAATGGCTTACCGGCTATTGCAAGAATCGGCGGATGAAGCGGAAATGCTGAAAGATAACATCAAACTATTCAAGCAACAAATGAATATCAACGCCGCCGCGCTGCTTATCGGTAGTGAAAGTGCTATTCAATGCATCGTATTTGGTAGTAACGAAAAAGCTAAGTCGGCAGCCGCATACCTTCAAAAAGCAGGTTTGGACGTGCGCCCCATACTTAGCCCAACCGTACCAGAGGGGAGCGAGCGGATAAGAATATGTCTGCATTCATTCAACACCGAAAAAGAGATCCGTTTATTAACAGACACTATAAACAAATTAACCCATGCCTTTTAAGCACCCGTTATTTGTTACCGGAATAGGAACAGGAATAGGCAAAACGATTGTTTCAGCTATTTTGGTTGAAAAACTAAAAGCCGACTATTGGAAGCCGGTACAATCCGGCGACCTGGACAAGAGCGATACACTGAAGGTCAGCAGCCTGGTAACCAACCCATTGTCGGTTTTTCATCCTGAAACTTACCGGCTAACGCAGCCCTATTCGCCTCATAAATCTGCCGCTATTGATGGTTTAACCATTGATCCGGAAAAATTTATTTCACCTAAAACAAGCCGTTCTTTAATTATTGAAGGCGCCGGGGGATTAATGGTCCCGCTGAATGACACGTTTTTAATGATCGACCTGATCAAACAATTAAATGCTGAAGTGATCCTGGTATCGCAAAATTACCTGGGGAGCATTAACCATACGCTGCTGTCGGTGAGTGCGTTAAAGCAGTATAATATTGCAATAAAAGGGATTGTATTTAACGGCGACGACGATCACTATTCAGAAAAATTTATTCGCAGCTATTGCCAGGTACCCTTTATCGGTCACATACCCTATCTTGAGTCAATAGATAAAAAATCTATTATTGAAGCCGGGCGAGGTCTGGAATTATAACGCGGCTTAACAACGATCTGCCGAGAGCTTTTAATCGGTTAATGATGTAGCCTGGTATCCTCTTACCTTATCAATTCAAATGCTGAAAATAACCGAAAAGTAAAAATTGATTTTTTTAAATTAAATACGACTATTTCGATATACTATATATATATTTGTCCAAAATGGAAACAATTCGCCCGGTTTGTTGTCAGTGTTATAAATTGTTTACATGAAACTGCTGAGGAAGAGCTTTAATTACGTTAAAATGCACACTCCCCGGGTTAAATAAAAAGGTGCTTTACGATAATCAGACAAAAATATGCAAAGCTTCAGAACGGAACTGGAGAACCCAATCGTTGAAAAAGACATTATCGATCTTGAAAGAAGGATAAGAGCTTTTCGTGAAGGAAAAATTCATGATGAAAAATTCAGGAGCTTGCGCCTGGCCCGCGGTATATATGGTCAAAGACAGCCGGGCGTGCAAATGGTGCGTATTAAGCTGCCATTTGGAAAAGTTACCTTTAAACAACTGCTGAGGATAGCGGACATCTCTGACGAATACGCGAGCCGGAACCTGCATTTAACCACCCGCCAGGATATCCAGATACATTATGTGAGCCTCGACCGCACACCGCAATTATGGGCGGAACTGGCCAAGGACGACATAACTATTCGCGAAGCTTGCGGCAATACGGTTAGGAACGTAACCGCGTCTCCCACTGCCGGCATCGATCCTGACGAGCCCTTTGATGTATCGCCATACGCACAGGCAACATTTGAATATTTTTTAAGAAATCCTATTTGCCAGGATATGGCGCGTAAGTTTAAGATAGCGTTTTCGGCGAGTGGGGCTGATACCGCGTTTTCTTATATTCATGATGTTGGCCTGATACCCAAAATAAACAGCGAAGGTGAACGCGGTTTTAAAGTGGTGATAGGCGGCGGGCTTGGCGCACAACCTTTGTTGGCGCATTTGGTTGAAGATTTTTTACATGAAGACCTGTTAATACCTTATATTGAAACCATCATCCGCGTATTTGACCGTCATGGTGAACGGAACAACCGGAACAAGGCACGTTTCAAATACCTGATACAAAAAATCGGGTTACCCGAAGTATTGGCACTCATTGATAAAGAAAAAAAAGCCAACAAAGTAAAAAAATACACGATCAACAGGGATACCATTTCCGAACCTGTTTTGCCACAGCAAACGATTTTCCCGGATGTAACCATCGATAACCCCTTACGTTATGAGCAATGGCTGATTACCAACGTATTTGAGCAAAAGCAAAAAGGGTTTTACGGCGTATATATTAAGGTACCGGTTGGCGACATACCGACAGATACCGCGCACAAACTGATCGATGCCATAAAACCCTATGCGGCCGACGAAGTAAGGATCACCCAAAACCAGGGTTTGTTGCTGAAATATGTGAGAAAAGAAGCTCTACCGGCGTTATACTTAGGTTTAACAACGCTTGATCTGTCCACACCCGGCTTTGACGGTACCGCGGATGTAACAACCTGTCCCGGGACGGATACCTGCAACTTGGGGATATCAAACAGCATGACGCTTGCGCGTGTGCTGGAAGACTTGATTTATAATGAGTATGAAGATTTTATCGTTAACCGCGATATTAAAATAAAGATCAGCGGTTGTATGAATTCCTGCGGGCAGCATGGTATCGCTCACATAGGCTTTCACGGCAGCTCGCTAAAAGCGGGCGCCAGGGTGTTGCCGTCGGTGCAGGTACTTTTAGGCGGCGGAACTGTGGGCGACGGCGTGGGCCGCGCTGCCGAAAGGGTGATCAAAGTACCTGCAAAACGCGCCGTCCAGGTTTTAAGAACTTTGTTGGATAATTATAAAGATAACTCATTCGAAAACGAAACATTTCACGCTTATTACGACCGGTTTGGCAAAGATTATTTTTACCAGTTATTAAAGCCCTTAGCCGACCTCAGTACTTTAACCGACGACGAATTTGTGGACTGGGGGCACCAGGAAACTTTTGCGACGGCCATCGGCGTGGGCGAATGTGCCGGCGTGGTGATCGACCTGGTTGCCACCCTGCTGTACGAATCGGACGAGAAAATGGGATGGGCAAAAGAATCTTTTGAAGGCCGCGCGTGGGCCGATGCTATTTATCATGCATATAATGTTTTTATCAGCTCGGCCAAGGCACTGCTTCTTGATAAAAATATCAACAGCAGTACCCAAACCGGCATCATGCGCGAATTTGATGATCATTATGTCGCTACAGGGGAAATACCGCTGGACGGCGGCTTTACCGATATGGTGCTTCAGATCAATAAAAATGAACCGTCGGAAACATTTGCAAAGGCTTATCTGCAACAGGCTTCGGACTTTTTAATAATGACCAAAGCGAAAAGAGAGGAATTGGTACAATCATGAACATAAAAGATACAAAAGCAATTAAAGAACCGCGTATAACCTTAGTTGGCGCCGGGCCTGGAGACGTGGACCTGATCACGTTAAAGGGGCTAAAGGCGCTGAAATCAGCCGATGTTGTATTATATGATGCCCTGGTGAGCGAGGAATTGTTAGAGTTTGCCCCGGAATCGGCGACAAAGGTGTATGTAGGGAAGCGCTCCGGCGATCACTCCTACTCGCAGGCTGCAGTCAATAAGCTAATGGTGGATTATGCCATCAATTATGGGCATGTGGTTCGTTTAAAAGGCGGCGATCCGTTTGTTTTTGGCCGCGGATATGAGGAACTTGATTATGCGGCATCATATAGCATCCCGGCAACAGCTATTCCGGGCATATCCAGCTCGATTGGCGTCCCCGGCTTACAGCAAATTCCTGTAACACACCGTGGTTTAAGCGAAAGTTTTTGGGTGGTAACCGGCACCACAGCCAGTGGAAATATATCCGGTGATGTTTATGAAGCTGCTAAAACCAACGCCACCGTTGTTGTTTTAATGGGCATCCATAAGCTGGCCGAGATCACTGAAATATTTAAAAAAGAAGGGAAAAACAAACTTCCCGTGGCGGTGATCCAAAGCGGCTCGACAAAAAAGGAGAAAGTTGTGGTGGGGATTGTGGACACTATCGTTGAGCTTGCAGCCGAGAACAAAATATCTTCTCCTGCATTAATTGTGTTTGGCGACGTAGTATCGCTGCATCCTCAATTTCAACCTATTAAAGAATTTTATGACCTTGTTGCGGAAGGATAGCAGGTTTATAACCGGCCACCAAAAAAAACACACGGGGAATATGCTGTTTCCTGTTTTTTTAAAGTTGAACGAATTGCATACGGTGTTGATTGGGGCCGGAAACGTGGGCGTGGAAAAACTTTATGCGATATATAATAACAGTCCGCAAGCGCGGGTAACGGTTATCGCATTAACTATTTTGCCCGAAGTTTACGCATTGGCGACTGAGCATCCCGGCCTGAGCATAAAACAGAAATCTTTTAGCGACGACGACCTGGATACTGCCGACGTGGTTATCGCTGCTACTAACGACAGCGATCTTAATAACTTTATCAGGGAGTCGGCCCACGATCGCAAACTGCTTATTAATGTGGCTGACAAGCCCGAGCTTTGTGACTTCTACCTGGGTTCCATTGTCCAAAAAGGCGATTTGAAGATAGCTATCTCGACCAACGGAAAATCACCTACGATCGCAAAAAGGCTAAAAGAAGTACTGAACGAAGGGCTGCCGGATGAGTTAGATACCACGTTGCAGCAAATGAACACCCTCCGCAATTCGTTAAATGGCGATTTTGCTAATAAAGTTAAAAAGCTGAATAAGGTAACCTCGGTATTGATAGAGCCAAAACCGGTGGACAAGAAAAACCTGATATGGCTGATTTGGGGCGCTATCGTGTTTTCTATCTTAATTGCGGGCACTGCTCTATGGTCACGCGAACCCGGGTTTAGAAATTATGTCTAGGATATAAATCCCATTTTTTATTATTTCCTGGGGGCGGGGTTCCTGTTTGCACTTATTGACGGCGCCATCGGCATGTCATATGGCGTTACTTCCACAACATTTTCGCTATCCATGGGCATATCGCCTGCATCGGCAAGTATGGGTGTGCATTTATCCGAAATTATGAGCAATGGAATTGCCGGCTGGATGCATTACCGGATGGGTAATATCAACTGGAAGTTATTTAAGTTACTACTTATCCCCGGAATTATCGGCGCTGTTGCCGGGGCTTACCTGCTTTCGTCGTTAGAGCACTATAGCCAATACACCAAGCCGGTTGTTTCCGTGTACACCCTGATCTTAGGCGTGGTCATTCTTTCAAAGGCCTTTAAAACAAAACCCAAAAGATCATCTGACAAGATCAAAAGAATTTCGCTGTTAGGTTTAGGCGGTGGGTTTATCGATGCTGTTGGCGGTGGCGGCTGGGGATCCATCGTGTTGTCGACGCTGATAGCGGGCGGCCGGCATCCCAGGTTTTCATTGGGCACAGTAAAATTATCCCGGTTTTTCATCGCGTTAATGAGCTCCATAACATTTATCACCATGCTCAACAGCAGCCATTGGGAGGCGGTTGCCGGTTTGGTGATCGGCAGTGCAATAGCCTCGCCGGTGGCGGCTAAAATCTCTAACCGTATCTCCGCTAAAGCAATTATGATGGCTGTAGCAGTCATTGTTATATTGATAAGTATCAGGAGCATTGCCATTTTTTTAATGAAAGTTTTATAATGGATCAGTTTACCGAAAATATAAAACAACAAATTGCAGGTCTTTCGCCGGTCGACGCATTATCGTTTCTTGCAAAAACTTTTCCGGGCCAGGTTACTTTTTCAACCAGTTTTGGATGGGAAGACCAGGTAATTACGCACATGATATTCAGCAACAACCTGCCTGTTAAAGTTTTCACGCTCGAAACCGGCAGGTTATTTCCGGAAACTTACTATGTTTGGAACCGGACGATGGAGATATACGGCAAGATAATACATGCTTATTATCCTAAAAATGACCTGTTGGAGCAAATGGTTAATGCAAAAGGGCCAAACAGCTTTTATGAATCGGTCGAAAACCGCAAAGAATGTTGCGGCATACGCAAAGTTGAGCCCCTGAACCGGGCTCTATCGGGTAATAAATACTGGATAACCGGCATACGCGCCGAACAATCGGTAACACGGTTGCTTATGGACGACGTGGAATGGGACGAACAACATAAACTGGTTAAATTTCACCCGCTTTATAAGTGGACCCTGGACGAAGTAAAAGATTACATTAAAAAATACAATATCCCATACAATACACTTCACGACCGCGGTTTCCCGAGCATTGGATGCGCGCCATGCACACGTGCGGTGCAGCCCGGGGAAGACTTTAGGGCGGGAAGATGGTGGTGGGAAGATCAATCAAAAAAAGAATGCGGCTTGCACGAAACAAATGAGGTTATCCAAAAATGAACAAACATCGGCTTGATTATTTAGATGAATTAGAGGCGGAAGCGATTTATATACTGCGTGAGGTGGCCGGCCAGTTTGAGAAGCCTGCCATGTTATTTTCGGGCGGGAAAGATTCAATTACATTGGTGCGCCTGGCCCAAAAAGCCTTCAGACCGGGTAAATTCCCGTTCCCGCTTGTTCACATCGATACCGGCCATAACTTTAATGAAACCATAGAATACCGCGATGCGATGATGAAACGCATAGGCGAAAAGCTGATCGTGGGTTATGTACAGGACTCCATAGACCAGGGGCGCGTTGTAGAACAAAAGGGCAAAAATGCAAGTCGTAACACCCTGCAAACCGTTACGCTGCTTGATACGATCGCTAAATATCAATTCGATGCCTGTATAGGCGGCGCGCGGCGCGACGAGGAAAAAGCCAGGGCCAAAGAGCGCATTTTTTCTGTTCGAGATGAATTTGGCCAATGGGATCCGAAACGGCAGCGCCCTGAGTTATGGAATATTTTTAACGGGAAGATACATAAGGGAGAAAACGTGCGCGTATTTCCTATCAGCAACTGGACCGAGCTGGATGTTTGGAACTACATTCGTCGCGAAAAGATCGAATTGCCGTCTATATATTTTGCGCATGAGCGCGATTGTATAATCCGCAACGGCCAGTTAATGACCGCCTCGCCATTTTTAAATATGGACGATGAAGATGTGGTGGTTCGGCGCAACGTACGGTTTCGCACCGTGGGCGATATGACGTGTACGGCAGCGGTAGAATCATACGCTTATGAGATCGACGATATTATAGAAGAGATAAGCACATCAAGAATAAGCGAACGCGGCGCCCGTATGGACGACAAGGTGTCTGAGGCAGCCATGGAAGACCGCAAAAAAGGCGGCTATTTTTGATTTCGGATTTAGAGGAACGAAAAGTTTAAAATAAAACAAATCCGAATATCCGATGACGAAATTCCAAAATAAATGAACATTGAAATCAAAAATCCGAACGGCCTTTGCCTTTTTGACGCCTTGAAAAAAACAAATTCGAAATTGAAAATCCGAAATCCGAAATCCGAAATCAAAAGATGGACATTTTAAAATTCATAACCGCCGGCAGCGTCGATGACGGGAAAAGCACCCTGATAGGCCGTCTATTATACGACAGTGAATCGATTTTACTGGATCAACTGGAGGCTTTGCAGCGGTCAAACCGTAAAAACGATGACGGCAGTATCGACCTGGCTATTTTAACAGACGGTTTGAAGGCCGAACGTGAGCAGGGCATAACCATTGACGTGGCCTATAAATATTTTCAAACCGATAAACGCAAATTTATTATAGCCGACACGCCCGGTCATATTCAATACACCCGTAACATGGTAACCGGCGCATCAAACGCAGGCCTGGCTATCATTCTTATCGATGCGCGCAAAGGCGTTATTGAACAAACCATCCGGCATTCATTTATTGTTTCGCTTTTAGGGATAACGGAAGTGGTGGTGTGCATCAACAAAATGGATATGGTTGATTATAGCGGGAATGTTTACAATAAAATAGTCGCCGACTATAAGTCCCTGGCGGTAAAAGTAGGGCTTAAAAATGTGAATTACATACCCGTAAGCGCTTTAAAAGGCGACAATATTGTCTACAAGTCCCTAAAAATGAGCTGGTACGACGGTGAAAGTCTGCTGCATTTCCTGGAAACTATAGAAATTAAGATCGACGACAGTAAGGCCCACGCCCGCTTCCCGGTTCAATGGGTTATCCGCCCGCAAACGGAAGACCTGCATGATTACCGCGGATATGCGGGCCGTGTTTCAAGCGGGTCGTTTAAAGTAAATGACCGGGTAACGGTGTTGCCCTCGGGCTTTAGCTCATCAGTCGAAAAGATAGAATTGTTGGATGAGCAGCCCGCCGAGGCTTTCGCGGGGATGTCGGTAACTATCCATTTAAAGGATGAGATCGACATCAGCCGCGGCGACGTTTTGGTTAACAGTACCCTCCTGCCGGTGGTGTCCCAGCAAATTGAAGCCGACTTATGCTGGATGGATACGCGCCCGCTGGATACCTCGCAAACGTATTTTATACAGCACAACAGTAAGGTAACCCGGTGCCGAATACAGGAAATACTTTATAAAGTAAACATCAATACGCTCGAAAAAGAATATAACGAAGACATCAAACTAAACGATATTGGCCGCATCGCGATTAAAACAGCGGAGCCGCTGGCATTCGATCTTTACCAGGACAACAAGGCAAACGGCGGCGCCATCATCATCGATAGCCGCACCAATGTAACCGTCGGCGCATTAATGTTCAGGGCGGCAATAGAATAAAATTGCTAAGCTGCAGCGAGCTCGCTGCATTCGGCTAATATCCGGTTCCCGATTTGATCTACAAGATAAGGGGGAACGTAGTTGCTGTCGACAACATACCAGGTATGCCTTACTTCGCCGGGTTTAATATACCCTATAATCTTATCATTGTGCAAAACACCGAACCGGCCATTATGGTAAATAACATTTAATATCATTTCCGCGCCCATATAAGTGGCAGTAATGCTAAAATAGATCCCGTTTTCGGGTATATATAGTGTTGAGGTACTCATAGTAGTAGGATTTAATTATTTCAATTAATTAATTCGTAAAACATAAATCAAAAACGCTGCCAAACTTTTTCGTTAAAATTAATCTCATTTATTTTCCCGATAATATCCGGCGATGTAAGGCTGGTGCCAATTTTCCCTTCTGGCTTAATCTTTGCCTTGTGTTTATAAAGCTCATCTATGCCCGAAGGACCTTCAATAGTTATTTTAAAAGAGGCTATTCTACAATTTAAGGGACAAAAAATTGTCGCGGCAAGCGGTAACAGCAAAGCATTGGACGTGGCTGCACTGGAAGGACAGGTTATAAAAGATTTCAAGAGTTGGGGAAAACATTTTTTGATCTGCTTACCCCAATTTACCATCCGTATTCATTTCATGTTGTTTGGATCGTACCGTGTTAATGAGCATACCGACCGTCCTGCGCGACTTCACTTTCAGTTTACCAATGGTGAACTTAACTTTTACACCTGTTCTATTAAAGTGATCGATCAGCCGCTCGACGAATTATATGATTGGACAGCCGATGTTCTGAATCCGCATTGGAGTGCCAAAAAAGCCATTAAAAAAATTAAAGAAAAACCCGCGCTGCTGGCCTGCGACGCCCTGATGGATCAGCAAATATTTTCGGGCGTGGGGAATATTATCAAAAACGAAGTGCTCTTCCGCACCCGCATCCACCCGCTAAGCCTTGTCAATAAAATGCCGCCAAAAAAACTAAAGGAACTGGTAACGGAAGCTGTGAATTATAGTTATGATTTCCTGGAATGGAAAAAAGAATTCACATTAAAAAAACACTGGCTGGCCCATACCAAACAAATTTGCCCTCGAGATAACGTCCCTTTTCACCGGGGCAACCTGGGCAAAAGCAACCGCCGCAGCTTTTTTTGCCCGCTATGCCAGTTATTATACGAATAATATCAAGCGTAGCGTTCGCGTTCGGAACGGGGCGAACAGGGGGCGAACACTGACAAAATACTGTCACCGTTTTTTCGATTTTTATTGCTTATTGACTGTGTCGACCGACACAGGTGAACACAGGTGAACCCAGGTGGACACAGCTGAGCATAAAAGTTAAACTATTTATTTGAGATTAACCCACTACTTACTGCCAGCTCACGAATCCGTACTCCTGTTCATACCCGGCACGGGTCTGCACATTTGGAGCACTCTTTAAACAAACAGCCGAAGAAATGTCTTCGGCTGTTTGTTTGTGAGCATCATGATCGTCATTTGGGCTCCCGCATTTCTACATGTGGGATGACTTAAAACGAACTTTCGTTACAGTGGCAATGGTACCGGAAATAAAAATTAAAAAAATTTAAAAAAACCGTAACCAAAAAAAACAATACCCGTATAACAAAACTCATTGAGCGCCCTGCTCATCAATAATTTATCAAATCAGAAAATCCCTGGCGCGAGGTTGGGGATTTTTTTTATTAAACGAATTTAACGGATAACTTTTACATTATCAATACCGTATAATAGATATATTGATCATTTAGGACTTTTAGTTTATAGTTAATAAGGTTAATGCTTAGCCGGGAACGCACTCCCGGCTATTTTTTTGACTGCTGATTTTATTGATTAACGGATTTCGCTGACCTGGTTATTTTAAAGCCTTCCAACATTCCAACATTACAACATCCAAACTATACCAACGCCTCCGCTATCTCCTCAAAACCTTTCTCCCTGGCCAGGTCGGCAGGAAGCTTACCCCCTTCCATGCGGATATTGACATCGGCGCCATGTTCTAAAAGCAGGATCAGCAGGTCGATATTGCCGTTCTGCGCAGCCGAATGAAGCGGCGTAACGCCCGCTTGTTGTTTCACGTTAACCAGTGCGTTGCTTTCGATCAGCATCCGGGCGATCTGGGTATGATCGCCTGCCACAGCCGAATGCAGGGGGTACACGTTAAACCCGTTGTTGGACGGCAGGTTAACATCGGCCCCTTTCAAAACCAGGTACCGCGCAACCTCGTATTGACCGAAATAGCATGCCAGCCCCAATGCTGTAAAACCATCGTCCGCATAAGTATTTATTGCATCGGGATAGGTATAAACCAGGTGGGCAACGGAGTCAAATTTGCCGGCGGCCGAAGCTTCGAAAAGATCGATCTCATCCAAATATTTTAGTATCAGGCTGGTAACCTCCGGCTTTTTATAATAGCACGACAACATAAGCGGGGAAACATGATGGCTGGTGCGTGTCTTTGCCAGTACCGGGTTTTCAACCAGCAACGCGTCTAAATTCCCCAGGTCGGCAAGCGTAATATACTGTTCCAGCTGTTCAACACTCATTTGAAAATTGTTGATAACTCAATATTACTAAAAAATTAAAAAACCAAGCCAATAAGTTGTTTAATCTATTAACTTTATATTTGCACAATAAGAGGGTCACATCAGGATGCCGGTAAAAGGAAACCAGTTTAAATCAAATAATTTCAAGGAAGAAAATCTGCCCCGCCAGTCATCAAAAACTGAAAAGGAACGGAAAACGAGCCAAAAAAAAGAAAATAGCCTTCCATTTAACATCGGCGAAAGCCGGTTTGTAAAAATACTCGGGTTGTTCTCCCTGCTGTTGTCCTTATACTTTTTTGTCGCGTTCACCTCCTACCTGTTTACCTGGCAGGACGACCAGAGTTATGTTTCTGCTGCTAACGGCGGCTGGCATAACCTGTTTAAAACTACACAGGAACTGATGGAAAACGGGGTTAAAAATCCCGTGGTTCAAAACTGGCTGGGCAAATTCGGCGCCCTGCTCTCCAACCAATTTATTTTCGAGTGGTTTGGAATAGCCTCCTTCCTGTTTGTTTTTGTTTTTTTTATCATCGGCTACCGGCTGTTGTTTAGGGTTAGGTTATTTTCTATCGGGAAAACGCTGGCCTATTCGTTTTTTTGCCTGGTATTCATTTCTATTTTCCTTGGTTTCGCACATGCTTTCGTTGCCGACACGCCAAACTATCTGGAAGGCGGCTTTGGGTACTGGAGCAACCGCTTGCTCGATGCCCAGATAGGCCGGACAGGTACCGGTGGCATCTTGTTATTTGCGGCGCTCACCATGCTGGTTGTGGTGTATAATATTGATTTTAAATTGCCTAAACTCAATAAAACGGTTACAGCAAACGCCGCCGGCGATGTACCCGAGCCTGTCAACCTGGAGGATGAAGATATTTCATTACCCGTTGAATGGCCCGGTCGCGAAAAAAATGCACCGGGTAATACCGTTAGAACGGGACCGCTTAACCAACAGGTGCAAAACCCGGCCCACGAACCGGTGATATTAACGCCGGATCCGGAAGGAAATGAGCCGGAGTTTGAAAACGAAATTCCGCTAACGGTTGATGTAAACCGGCCGATGCCTTTACTTGATATTGAAGCAGAGGACAACAATAAAGCCCAAAGCCTGGTAGACCAATTCGGTACTTATGACCATACGCTCGAACTGGCATCGTATAAATATCCGCCACTCGACCTGCTGGAAAATTACGGCTCAAACAAGATCAATGTGAACTCCGATGAGCTGGGCGCCAATAAAAATAAGATCGTCGAGACGCTTAACCATTATAACATCGAGATCGATAAAATAAAAGCCACGATTGGGCCTACCGTCACATTATACGAAATTATCCCCGCGCCCGGGGTCCGCATCTCTAAGATCAAAAACCTGGAGGATGATATAGCGCTAAGCCTGGCCGCATTGGGTATCCGTATTATCGCCCCGATGCCCGGAAAGGGCACCATTGGTATAGAAGTGCCTAACCAGCATCCCGAAATGGTTTCCATGCGGTCGGTGCTGGCTACAGAAAAATTCCAGAATACAACAATGGACCTGCCTATAGCACTCGGCAAAACCATATCCAACGAGGTTTTTATAGCTGATTTGGCCAAGATGCCCCACTTGCTCGTTGCCGGGGCCACGGGCCAGGGTAAGTCGGTAGGTATAAACGCCATCCTTATCTCGCTGCTTTATAAAAAGCATCCTGCCGAACTGAAGTTTGTATTGGTAGATCCCAAAAAAGTGGAGCTGACACTCTTTCGCAAGATAGAGCGTCATTTTTTAGCCAAGCTGCCTGATGAGGCCGATGCCATCATTACTGATACAAAAAAAGTGGTGAACACGCTTAATTCGTTATGTATCGAGATGGATCAGCGGTACGACCTGCTGAAGGATGCCGGGGTACGTAACCTGAAGGAGTATAATCAAAAATTTGTCAGCCGTAAAATAAGCGATCCTGAAAAGCACCGCTACCTGCCCTTTATCGTGTTGGTGATCGATGAGTTTGCCGACCTGATGATGACCGCAGGCAAAGAAGTGGAGATGCCCATAGCGCGGATAGCGCAGCTGGCCCGGGCCGTGGGCATTCACCTGGTGATTGCTACGCAAAGGCCGTCGGTAAATATTATAACGGGTACCATTAAAGCCAACTTCCCGTCGAGGCTTGCCTTCAGGGTATTGTCAAAAATAGATTCGCGTACCATCCTCGATACCGGCGGCGCCGATCAGCTGGTTGGCCGCGGCGATATGCTTTTATCAACCGGCAGCGATCTGATACGCCTGCAGTGCGCTTTTGTAGATACGCACGAGGTGGAACGGATATCCGATTTTATTGGCAACCAGCGCGGGTACCCATCGGCGATGCTCCTGCCCGAGTATGCGGGCGAAGGGGAAGCAGGCGGCTCAAAGGAATTTGACCCGGATAACCGCGACCCGATGTTCGAAGAAGCCGCCCGCCTGATCGTGTTGCACCAGCAGGGCTCAACATCGCTTATACAGCGTAAAATGAAACTCGGCTATAACCGCGCAGGCCGCATCATCGACCAGTTGGAGGCAGCCGGCATTGTAGGCCCTTTTGAAGGCAGCAAAGCCCGCGAGGTATTATTCAGCGACGAGTACAGCCTTGAGCGCCATTTAGAGTCGCTTCAAAAATCAAACAGCAATTAAACTATGGGCTGAGTCCTGACTCTAATGATTTAAAACAAATCACAACTTTATTTTTTAATTAATCAGGTTAATCTACTAACCATAAAATCATGGTTCAGACAAATAACAAATGAAAAAACTAACGCTATCTGCTATCCTTTCGTTCCTCATCATATCCGCGTATGCGCAAAAAGACGCAGCGGCTAAAGCTATTTTAAATAAAGTAAGCGAAAAGTACAGGAGCTATGATGTCGTGAAAACCGATTTTGTTTTCACGCTTGAGAACCCCCAGGCCGGTATTAAAGATACGCAGCGCGGTACGCTGACGGCGCGGTCAAAAAGCAATAAATTCCAGGTGATATTATACGCGCCGGCTACCACGGCCGTCGCGCAGGAGATCATCAGCGACGGCAAAACCCAGTGGACCTATCTAAAAAAAGATAACGAGGTACAGGTAAACAATGTCGACAACAGCGGCGAAGGGATCAATCCCGCCAGGGTTTTTACCATCTACGAGCATGGCTACAAATACATTTACAATGGCGATGTTAAAATAGCCGGTAAAACATACCAGGAGATAGACCTGACGCCCGAAGACGCCAAAAAACCGTTTTTTAAGGTGCGTTTAGAAATTGACAAGGTGAGAAAGCAGATTTACAGCGCATTGATCTTCGACAAAAACGGCAACCGCTATACTTATACGCTGAAAAGTTTCACACCGAATGTGCATGTGCCCGATAATATATTCACGTTCGATGTGAAGGCACACAAAGGCGTTGAGGTGGTGGATTTGAGATAGGCGCCGATGCTAATGATACGATATTTTACCTGCCCATGCACGTTGCGCCATCGGGGGCTTTCCTCATCTTTTTAAACGAGAATATTGCATCTGCGCAAAAATCGCTATAAATCAGTATAAAGTTTTTCGTCTGAATATCCTTAAATATGCAATGATAAATTAATTTATAAACAACATCACACGATATTATAAATAATTATTCCAGGGGATTAACTTGCGGCTAATTAAAAGTTATTTTTTTAATGCTATCAATTCAAATTTATAGCCCTCGGGAGTTAAAATGTTTTGCGTAAGTACGAGGGAGTGGTCAGAAATAGTTGCTATTTGATACGCCCCCACCTGCGATGGGCCTTTTATAATAGCCCCGCCCTCACTCCAATATGAGTTAATCCAATGAACACTATTATTTGTGATTGTATAAATTGCAGTATCGATATAATTATTGAGCGCACTTTTAATATATAAATTACCATATTTTGTGAAAATATAATGATCAGCAGCTTTACCGTGGTACATTGTATCTGCTTCAAAAGAGATCGTATCGCTTACAATATTCCAGTTTCCGACAAGTTCGGTGTTCACTGTTAATATGGTACTTGTATCACTCTTCGGTGTAACCTTAATATTATTTTTAGATGGAGTGCCTGGCGTGACAGCGGGCGGTTTTTTGCATGACTCAACTGTAATTATTGTTATAAAGGCAATAAACGTAATTGAACTGAGCTGTTTCATAATGGTTGCTTTATAGGTAAAAATAAATAGTTAAATTAATAAATACAATAGGCCCGCATTCATTTTTTAAAACTTATGATTTCTTCAAACCGGGCCTTTCAGCGATAAAAGCAATATTATTAGACTTACCAGGTTTTCAAAACTTGGTAAGCCTGTTTCGGTAAGCACTTAATTTTCTGTCATTCTGCGAAGGCGAAGAATCTTTTAAATTGATTTTTCGTTATGCTTCTTTTGAAGAAAATACTTAACCCTGATTAGGTTTCGGCATGAGTATTACAAGAATTCGATCAAAAGATAATCTGTTGACAAAAGAAACAGTCGTTTTAAACCCTCAAATAAATCTTATTCCTGTCCAATATTTTCCCAACGCCCCAGCAAACCAGCATATAACAAACAGCAAACAGCAGTGAGCCGACGGCCCCCGGTATGATCGCCTGGAAAACAGCGCGGTTTATCCAGTGGTAAAAGCTGGCGCCGTGGATGGTAATGATGTATAGCACAATCACAAAAAGCTCTGAAAACAGGTAGATCGGTAATGGGTTTTTACCAACGGTAGTAAAAAACGCCGTCCAGTTGCCCTTATTCCATTTAAGCATTTCAACAATGTAGATCAGCGTTGAGATCAAAACAAGATCGATCCCCACGGTTAGCAATACGAACGAGCTGGTCCATAGTTTCTTGCTGATGGGGAAGCTCATATTCCAGCACAGGGCAAGGAAGATAAACAAGAATCCAAATAGCATCAGTTTTGAAATGGTTTCGTAGCCTTTGCCCTTTTCCTGTATAAACTTGCCGGCAAAATATCCGCAAATAACGTTTACGATGGCGGGAAGCGTACTCAAAATGCCTTCAGGGTCAAACGCCACTTTTTCGCCATGGTACAAATGCGCGTCGCCAAGTAAAAATTTATCCAGGTAAGTGCCGGCATTGGTCAGCATGCCGTATGGGTCGGTGCGGTCGCCGCATGCTAAAAGTATGATCCAATATCCAATTAACAATAGTATGCTGATAATAATAACCGCCCTTTTTGAGGATATAAAATAAACAATAAGCGAGGCGAATAAGTAACACAGCGCGATCCGCTGCAAAACACCCATGATCCGGGTTTGGCTTATGGGCGATATCGACCACCCGGCGGCGTTGTGCTGTACAAAAGGAAACCAATACATTAGGTAACCAAGTACAAAAATTATTGAAGCCCGCTTTAATATTCTAAAAAAAACGGCACCGCTGCTCATGCCGGCAAACTTTTTCATAGAAAAGCTCATAGCATTGCCAACGGCAAATAAAAACGACGGAAACACAAGGTCGGTGGGGGTAAAACCAAACCAGGCGGCATGCTCCAGCGGTGAAAATGGCGTCGCACCGCTTCCGGGTGTGTTTACAATGATCATAAAACAAATCGTCATTCCGCGAAACACATCCAGCGAAAGAAAACGGTTAGCACTTTTTTCCATTTAATAATAAGGTTTATATCAGGGAGAAATAATGGACAATATAAGATTTTTAAATAAATATCGGTCGTGTTGCAGGTTTGCGCCCAGGGAAATCTCTTTTAACTTTTTTAGCCCTCTTTCCGCACCAGCGGAGAGAGGGCCGACCAGCGTAGCGCAGTCGGGGTGAGTAGTCGCCGTGGCGCATTGGCGGTAATGTCGCTTGGTTAGCACTCACCCGATCATCGCTAAGCCGCTTGATCACCCTCTCTCCGCTGCGCGGAAAGAGGGTAAAGCAGCCG
>Ga0134126_10001240_pt1 | contig 32451 bp, 29 predicted proteins | sample KB31752_FD_96881 | JGI IMG/M metagenome (GOLD analysis project Ga0134126, IMG submission 96881) | Terrestrial soil microbial communities with excess Nitrogen fertilizer from Kellogg Biological Station, Michigan, USA - KB3-175-2 | ecosystem: Environmental > Terrestrial > Soil > Unclassified ...
CCGCCTCCCCGCTTGGGTGATTGTGCATAAGAATAATTGCGGACGCTGCGGTCATCACAGCCAAGCGAAAGACTTCGCGGGGGTGCACAAGTATCGTGTCCATCGTTCCAATCGTTACAAGCTGATGGCCTTTCACTCTCCGGCGTGTATTTAAAAAAAGCACAACAAAGCATTCACACTCGGGGTTGAAGTATTGGCTTGTCGCAACATGCCTGCGCCAATAGTCGGCAGCTTTCTGCGGTGTGTCGCAAAGTTGCATCTGATCCGGCGTCGGGCATTCACGCAAAGGTGTAACCTTGTATTCGTAAGGTGAGGATGAAAACCGGAACGGTTTCACGATCTCGAATCCCGGCAGCGAGGGCGTGATTACGTTCGGATTTCCATTGTCTTGCAACGTTCCGCTTTCCTCTTTGCTCCACTGTTCGGGGCGGCTCCTGAGCCCTGAATTTCTTTTCATCTGGATTGTTGTTTTCATGGTCTTTTTTTTGCTCTGCTGTTCGGTTCGGTCCGTCGCCCTTCACACCAGAGCCCGCGGAGTCAGGGCGGCCAGCGGGAGTAGTCTTCAGAGGGCACCGCGTCCGGCCCCCTGACGGAGTCGGGCGAGTGAGGGCGGCGGAACGAACGGCGAAAAAGACCTGAAACCGACCATAACTATCTGTTCGCTTCTATTAAAGGCTCCTTGGCAGCTTAAAAACTGCAGCCTGGTTTTCCGTGGCCGTGCTAAGAGGGAGTTCTAAGGAGGTTCTTAAAAACTGGTGTCGTGTGGGGAGGACGCCAAAACCTAAAAACAATCAGTGCCAAAAGAAAAGCCAGTACACGAGGTCCGGTTGGGAGCCATCAAGGCCGCCATCTGGAAAAACCAAACCACAAATGGAGTGAAGTTCAACGTGACATTCGCTCGTCTCTACCGGGATGGGAAAGAATGGAAAACAACCGATTCATTCGGTCGCGATGATCTTCTCACCTTGGGGAAAGTTGCGGACATGGCACACTCTTGGATTTTTGAGCAAAACCAAGAGGCGGAAAGCGGTAAGCGCTCAGAAGTAAAATGACGCTCCTCCGTTCGCTCGAACCGTAGAGGTTTTTACCACTACGGTTTTTCAAGGCTTTCGGGACTTGTGCCTTTAAACAATCCCACCATTCTTGGATGGAATTGAAACTAACGTTTCGCATGGGCGGGTAATGATTAACACAAACAGCTCCCGGACAGTCTTCGGAGTTTGCGGACGTGAAGGCGAAGACGGAGCGGTAGCAAAGCTCTGAAGTCTGTCTCCGTTCTATTATGCGGATGGCGACGAACGTGAGCAGACGCGGAGAGAGGATGGGCGTCGGGGTCCGGCGCGGAGCGTTGCGAATGTTGGTCGCGGAGTTATTACATTCCCGTTGCAAGTCGGGCACCGCATGTGCCTTCGATTTTCAGGGGGGCAAGCGGTTTATTTTGATAGCCAAAAGCGGTGCTGGAAATTAACGTCAATTGCACAAACCGTGCAAAACCAGCGCAGATCGAAAGAGGCTTCGCCCGACTGCCGAAAATTCTTCGCTGAGTGCGATCGGCTCAGCATCAGCACTGAGATGGCGCACTTCATTTTGCAGCGTTGCGCAGCAGACGCACCTTCCTACGAGTCCCTGCTTGAATGGAGACGCGGCACACCGCCGCCCCCGCTAACGTCATTTGATGATTGGCTGGTGCTAATTCGTTTAGCAGCGGGTGAACATCCCGAACTGTGAGATGGGGGCGTTGGTCGCGTGATGATCCTTTTAGTCCGCTCGCTGTTTGGAATAACGGGAGAAAATTGCGCGGGCAAAGGCGTTCCCCAATGCTGTGGGAAAAGCTCTCGCCGTGGGCGTCCCCCACTTTCCTCTTCGCGGCACATCATCGAAAGAGAGCTCTTGCTTCGCATCGTGCAGGACGCTGATTAACGCATCGAAGATTTCGCTGGCCTTTGCGTCATTCTGCAAGCTGTAGCGCTGCACATACTCAACAATGTCATTAAACATTTTGACGGTTTCAGGCCGCATGTTGAATTGGGCGCGATCCGGCCTTCTAAATGCTGGAGCCTTCGGAGCGTTGCGTCTTTTTGCTTCCTCGAAATCAACAACAGCCTCCCTTCTTGGCGTTGGCTGTGGCACAGGTTCGGCAATTTGCGGCTTGGGCGGCAGCGGCGGAGCCGGATTGAGCACAGCCTTTGGCGGCTCCGGCGGAGGAACAGCGCGTTTTGCAGCGATAACCCTTGCCGCGTTCCCTGCGTAATCCTCATCTAAGTAGTCGCCGAGTTCGACTGGATTGTTAAGGTTGATCTCGAATCCGTCGGGAAGACCGGGCTTGTTCTTAGCCATTTACGATCCTCCCCAGAATTGTATTTTCTGGTTCACCGTTTTCTGAAGCCATGCGGCCAAGGGCAGTCGAATCAGGAAGCGGGTTAATAGTTGCGCCGAATGCCCCCTTTGCCCCCCTGTTAATCATCTCCTTCACAAGCTCGGCATACTGAACGGATGCCTGGTCGCTTGGCGCGTGCTCAAAAATTGTTCGGCGATACAGAGTTGATTCTCGGTGCTTCACGCTCCGAGCTATCGTGGTTTTAAAGACCAGATCCTCACCGAATTTTTTCACAAGGGCCTTGTGGATGTCGGCGTCGAGCTTTGCTGTCTTATCGTAGTTTCCAAGTAACACGCCGGCGAGACGCAAATTCGGGTTGTAGCGCTTCCGAATTTTTTCAACCGTGCGGGCCAAAGTCTCAAGGCCCTTCAAATCGTATCCCGAGGGGAAAACCGGAATAACAAACCAGTCCGAGGCAATGAGAGCCGTTGTCATCTCAAAGCCCAAGTCAGGTGGCGTATCTATTATTACAAGATCGCGTTTGCCCCGGAGGGAGTTCAACGATTCCTTGAGTCTCTGGCGATGTTCGTTTGCGATATCGTCGGCATCGAGAATGGAGTTTTGGTCGCTTGCGAGTGCTGCGATTTTTTCGCTCTCAAGCCTGGCGCCCACACTTCGAAGCGCCCGATGGCCGGGGACAAGACTTAGCAGTCCCTGAAAGCGCTCGCCGTATTCGACTTCAACTTCCGAGGCGGGCATGCGCTTTAAGTAGATGTCGGCAAGCGTTGAGTGACCGCTGCGGATGTGTTCGTCCGGATCGATGCCGAGCGTGTCAGTGGTGTTGCACTGCGAGTCTGTGTCGACGAGACACACGGAATATCCGGCAACAGAAAACGCTGCGGCTACGGAGATGGCGCTTGAAGTTTTTCCGCATCCCCCCTTCTGATTTGCGAACGTGATGATTTGAGTTTCTTTGAAGCGCATAAAAACTCCCCTTGAAGTTTGAAAACCTGCTCTTCTCGGACTATGCCGGTACACCGGCAGTGTAACAATCCCCTTTTTTCATCTGTGCGCCGGTATGCCGGTATACCGGCTAAGTCGACAGGAAAGTGCAAGGGGAGTGTGCCGGTATAGTGGCAGAGTCCGAGAGGCAGCAGATTGCAGTGTGCCGGCATACTCCAGCATTTGTGCGAAAGGTGCGCTTTTCATTTTTGCACGGGACGCGTCGAATACAGAAAGCTGGACCCAGACGAGCGGCGCTGTTCAATCGAATTTTTTACCGCCCCGCCTAATGCGGCGTCTCGATCACGACCGAGGTCGGTTCGGCTTTCACGCGGGCTGACGCGGAGAATTTTCTGGCGGTGAAGAATTTTCGAGCCCGCCGCTCTTTTTCTTGTGTGTGCCGGCATGCCGGTATACCGGCAGATAAAAACCAGAGAGTGGGCAGTCGTGTTCGCGCGGAGATTCGGGAGATTATGAGAGTGTGCCTCCATACCGGCACACTATTATATGTGTGCCGGTACACCGGCAGACGAAAGATGGCAAATAAGACGAAAATTCGCTTGTTGTTTCATTTGCTTATCCAGCATGCCGGTATGCCTCCCTGCGAGTGTGCCTGTATACCGGCATAGTGCCGGATTCCAAAGTAATTTTAGATACATACGCAAACAAAGTATCTGGACAGAAAATCGATCATGTCACTATATCGGTTTAAGGGCGTTGAAGTTTGGCAAATGCCCGAATTTTGTTTTGCGAAGAGGGGAAACCAAGCGACCGAAAATAGAAACTCTGGGCGCAAAAAAACCAGCTTGGCGGCTGGTTAATTTGCGAGAGCTAGAAGCGAGCGCCCACGATTGGGAGAACTCACCTGAACAGTGAGCCGATTTTAATTCCATCTCCCAATTCGAGTCAACGGCCCTTCTTTTAGCTTTGTAGGATTTTTGCACCCAAAATTTGGCTGACTTGGCCCTTCGTCGAAAGGGAGAAGGAAACGTGTACATTGAAGGTGGGTATAAAACAGTTACTCCAGTTCAAATTGCAAACTGCTTTGCCGCTTTGAATGAAGATGCGATTTCGTATCGTGCGGTGCGCGTTTTTTTCGCGTGCCTTGCGGTCGTTGCGGTCCGCGAAGCGGCAAAGCGCGATTCGAGACGGAAGGGAAGAAGGCCGAGGACTGGGGTTCGTTATCGAATTTCTGAGCTCTGCGTTGTGACGGGCCTCAAAAATCACGAGGTGAATCGGGAGCTCAAAGGTCTGCAGAAAGCAGGGTTGCTTTCGTGGCGCGAGGACGAGATTAAAACAAACACAAACCCGATTCCTGGTTCCGAGACGCTTTTGGAGTCGCTATCCGGCAAACGCTCACCGTTTCGTCCCGTGCCAATTCCGCGGGCGCTTCTGCGTTTCGTCGCAAGCTCGGCCAGGGCTTCGGTCGGAAAAACCGCTGTTGCGTATGCGATGCGCGGCCTCTCGATTGACCGACATGGTGCGGGCGTCCGCTCAACAGGAGCGGTAAAAGCTTCGTGGATTGCCAGCACTTTTGGCCTTTCGCTTCGATCCGCAAAGTCGGCAAGAAAGGCGCTGATTGACTGTGAACTCATCACAAAAGACACGGGATCGTTCCAGCGGAAATTAAATCGGGACGGAGCCTTTTTCCGCCTGAATTGCAATTGGACAGGCCAGAGGAAATTTGCACCCCTGGGTGCCAAAAGCAGGGTCATTTTTGCACCCCCATATAAATACAAGAAAACTTCTTACGAATTTAAAAACCAGAAATCTCAAAGCGCTTCCGCCCTGAAACCTTCTGGTGTTTGCAAAGCAAACCCAGAACGGAAGCCAAACCTGCGCGACATTCAGCGGGGCGATTTGAAAACCGTGGCGAAAGTGGGGGAGTTGTTTCGTCAAGGTGTTGCGGCTGGATGGGCCAGGGGCTCGGAAGCTGAGTTTCTAAACTGGACCGCAGCGGCAATCCGCGCCAATACCGCTCGCGTTCGTGACCCGGTGCGGGTGTTTGTCACGATAATTCGGAATAAGCGTTGGCATTTGATAACTCAAGCGCACGAGGACAGGGCCCGAGCAGCGATTCGCCACCATCGAGAACGAAATGTTCCACGGTTTTCAAAGAACGATTGTGGCGATTGATTTTGCTTTAAGTGATTTAAAGTGTTGCGTGTGTTTTCAACAGGTTTCGCGATGGTGTTCCACGATTTCGGAGATCTTAGGCGAACTCCATGAAGTAGCACTCCTGAAACAGCGGCTTAAACTTTAAGTCTGTTAAAGTTTCCTATCCTGCGCTATCCGAAGATCACGGTGGAGATTGCCAGGGGCAATTTTCTAGCACTCATCAAGAGGGGCGTTGTCGCCCGGTTAAGCCTGCCTACCAAGCAGGCCAAGGGTTGCGGTGTTACGAACCGCACTTTGACAACGACCCGACAAGCTGGATGCATCGAGAGATGCTCGTCCAGATTGGATGGAGGCTATTCGGAGCAATCCTTTGGTTTTCAACCGAAGAGCAATCCCGAATTTCTATCCACTCAGTATTTGCTGTTGAGAGTAAGGGCGAGCGGGACATGCGCCGGGTGAAAACCCCGGCAGCCATCATGTTCAAAGCGGGTGTGAGGCGTTTGGCGCTTCAAATCCCGTCTGTGGGATACAGACCAAAGCCATATATGGCCAATTCGGGTGAAAGGCCCGTTAGGTTTGTATAACACTGCTGGCGTGGGGAGTTTGACCGTGGCGACACGGATCAACCGGAGAATGATACGGCTTCGGCGTTCTGCTAATAACAAAGGCAGGCGATGAAAAGCTCAACCACGAAAGGCGCGAAAGCGCTTGCCAGTAAGCTTGCAGAGAGGCGGTGCCGAATCGGTTGCGTCAATCGGGAAGGGTAGACAGCAGCTTCTGTATTCTGGCTGTCGAAATCAGCGCTTTTTTTGAGCGCTGGAAACTGTGGCGAGGCGGGAGCTTCGCACATGCCCAATTGATTGAGAGTCTTCGCTCTCACCAACGCGACTCTGCGAGTCAAGTTCATGTATTAACCGCGCAACGACAGTAGCCCCCGAGCTCGTAACTCGGTGCCGGAAAATCGAATCATCCGGTGATTCAAAAGCGCTGTCGGATGAGATGTTCCAAGTAGAAGTAAGGAAAATTCCTTCACGCAGCCCGCGCAAGGCAGTGCGGATGACGTCGTGCAGCTAACGGGTGGTGCCGGGCATTAATGCACAGATCGAAAGGAGCAACGGGTGTTCCCCGTCTTGATGAGGTCTGTCCGGCAGGCAATTTGGCCGCCGGGTCGGACGGGATTAGAAAATTCTCTGAGTGGAATCGCTTGGGGACAAGCGATGCTGCGTTTCTGCAAGCCCACAGTTTTTTACTGAGCTGCGTACCTCTATAGCTGGGAAACTTCAATACTGGAATGCAGCGGCGGCGGAACTGGCCGAAGGAGAAACCTGCGCGCCAGCGCGAACAGAAGGTTTTGACGAAGGCTGGGTTTTCTCGGAAGTATGTTTTCCGCAAACTGGTTTTGCGCTTTCCGGGAATTGTGCCGAAAACAAATCCCACACCTTTCCTCGCAAGGCTTCAATCCCATACCGATGTGTGGCCACAAGCGTTGAAGGTTTTGTCCAGCAACTCGCCGTGGCCTATGTAGCGAGAGGATACTGGTTTTACGTGGCAGGAACGATTCCCAAGGGCATCGATCCTGGGCGCGTCGACCAAAAGCTGATTGCGAAATATGGAATCACTGGGTCCAAACACGTTCGGGCAAAGCAAAAGCGAGCGGGCGCAGCGCGCATTCAATATCTGCGCTTTGGCTCCTTCTTCCTGCTGCTTGCAACGGTGGGCGCACACAAGTTTTTGCGTGAAGAGACAACCGTAAGGGATGTGCGACGGCATCCGATACGGTTTGGCGGTTACAGCATTAGCTACAGACAGGGGCATGATCGAACGTGGCATGCGTCGGTTCGAATCGAGAGGTGGGAATTCCGGCTATTGAAGCGGCATTTTGTTGAGATGGCAACCAAAACGAGCCTTGATGTTTTGATTGCCCGGTTCGCGGGGCTGGGATTTGCGCCGTATGCGCCTGTCCGAGATCAATACCGGATACTGCTCCGGATGATCAACCGCGCGCGCCGGCTGGCGGGCCTTGAATCTGTGCCTCCCGAAGTCCTCCCAAAAGCCAGGCGCGTTGTTAAGCCCTTTGAGTAATCCGAAATTGAATTGACCTTATTTCGTTTTTCTCCAAATTAAATCTGCCCGGCGACGATCGTTTCTTCAGCGGGATTCCTCATCCCCACCTCCTTGGCGACGCTGCCGGGCCCAAAACAAAAAGAATTTTGAAACCGGAACCGCGCTTTTCAGAACTGAATAAGGTCCGCATCACACGGCCCGGCCTCCACGAATTTGAAGGCTACATCATCGGGTCGCAGTTCCGCGACGGTCGCTGGATTTATAAGATTTCTTTCTCAGAAGGGAAGAAACCGGAGGACATTTTTGACAATTGGCTCCCTGAGGAGTGGCTTGAAAGAATCCGATGAAACTCCTTGTTCGTTTTCGTTCGACGAAATTCCAAGGACGCGCGAGGGACACCGGACCGCATCACCTCTTGCACCTCGGAATATGCGCGGCCTCTAACAGTTGGCGGCAACCCCATTAAGGCAACATTCAGAGATCAGCCTTGCTTTTCTTGGGGGTAAACCGGCCGACCATGGGCCTCAAATAAACAACGCGCAAACCATTGTTCTTCAACCGAATGCGCAAATATGCGTTGATAGGTCGAAGAAAAACGCTCAAAGAAATTGGACTTGACCGCATCACTGTGATGCAGTCTGATGCACACATGCCGCAACGTGGAGAAAGCCAAGCAGAATCGGACGCGAAAAAGGCCGTCCGGATCACGGTGAGTTTGCCGCCGGAAAGTTATGAAACCGTTCTGCGTATGGCAAAGAACAAAAAAGTTTCAGCTGCATGGGTCGTTCGTGACGCAGTCGACAAGTATCTTGCCGCAGATCAACCGCTTTTTTATACGCAGCAAAAATAGCGAATTTATGACAAGACCAAGAGTCGCTTCATTTTTTTCAGGAATCGGCGGATTCGACCTTGCATTCGAGAAGGCAGGGTTTGAAGTAACTTTTCAATGTGAGGTCGATTCGTATTGCAATGACATTCTAAGCCACCATTGGCCAAAGGTTAAAAAGAGCAAAGATATTAAGGAACTTACTTATGAAGAAATCCCAACAAGTGATGTTTGGTGTGCAGGATTCCCTTGCCAAGACGTTTCACTGGCGCGAGCGCGGCCAAGAGCTGGGCTTAAAGGGGAAAGATCTGGACTCTTTTATCAATTCGCTGAACTTGTTAGCCAAGGCCTGCCCAGGATTGTTGTCCTCGAAAACGTGCCAGGCTTACTCAATTCCCACGAAGGACGAGATTTTGCAATCATCATACGGACGCTGGCCGAACTCGGGTATGGTGTGGGATGGCGCGTGCTTAACAGCAAGCATTTCGGAGTCCCCCAGTCGCGCCAAAGAGTCTTCATTGTTGGATGCCATCGTGATTGGCGACGTGCCGGCCAGATTCTTTTTGAGCCCGAACGCGGCGCGGGGCATCTTGAGAAGGGTCGAAAGCCAGGGGAGAAATCTCTTTCCCCCTTTAGAGAGTGCGCTACGCCAACTAGCCCAGAAAGAACCGAAGCTATCTTGAACGGGCATACGCCCTACGTTCCAAAACTTGCATTTTGTTTGGCAGCTACTAGTGGCCGTCACACTGGAACGGATTGGAGCAGGACGTATGTCTCCTATAAAAAAGACGTTCGGAGATTGACTCCAGAAGAGTGTGAGCGCCTGCAAGGATTTCCCGCCGACTGGACGCAGCCAACTAATTTGTTCGATGATCCCGACGAAATTGATAGCTTGCGATATGCCGCATTGGGAAATGCCGTTTCGGTGCCTGTTGCACGATGGCTGGCACAACGCATACTCGCGAGCGAAACTGTCCGCCTTTTGCAAAAAAGCGCATGAACCACTTCGCAATAATTCGACTCGGAAAAGACACTGTTCCCGAAATTAAGACACTTGATTCGCACCGCAAATCACCAGCCGAACCAATCGCATTCACCATTCGTTGCTCACAGGTGCCGAGTGAAGCCGAGGCAGGCGACTTTGCATTTTTTTGCTTGGGCTCCGACAATAACAAAGGAATCCCAACACCGTGGTCTCGCGGCCTACGAGCGCTGGGCAAGATAACGGAAAAGAAGGGAGGGCCGAATTACAACGATGAATGGCAAGTGTCCGTTGAAGTTCGAGTGATTCTGCCAGAGTCTGTTTCCCAGAAAGCACTGCTCGCAAAAGCTCCGACTGCATATTATTGGTGCTCAGACATTCCGGTTCTCGGTGTGGATACCCACAGCAATCAGACCGTTCAAATCATAAGAGATAGAGAGCCAAACCAAGATGTTAAAGCCTTGCTTCATGCTTTGACATGTGTCTTCCCTCAATTTGAGCCCGAAACTATTGGGGCCTATCCCGAGCTGAAAAGCTATTTTGACTACAGGCCAGCCAATCCAAGGTTAGCGCTAACGGAAGGGAAAGCTGAGGAGAGAAAAAAAGAAGCGAGAATCGGCGACAATATAATTTTCTTCGGTCCCCCAGGTACCGGCAAGAGCCATGCAGCGGATGCAATGGCGGGAAATTCACTGGACACGATTCGCGTTTTGTTTCATCCGGAATATACCTATAGTGATTTTATCGGCCTCTACAAACCCGTTGTGGGCAGCGATCCCGCCAGCACTGTCGAAGGATTTGATGGCGGCAAACGCGCAAAGCCCATTTGCTATTTCGACTTTGTGCCGGGACCTCTTCTGCTGGCGCTCGCTAGGGCTTTTCAAAACCCTTCCGAACACGTTTTTTTAATAATTGATGAAATCAATAGGGGAGATTGCGCGGCGATCTTTGGAGATATTTTTCAATTGCTAGATCGCTCAGTGGATGGGGCAAGCCGCTATGGAATTTCGATGCGCCAAGAGATTGCGGCATGGTTCAAGAAACAAAAAGTGCATTGGGATCGCGGAGGTGAAGAAAAACTTCGGTTTCCCGGAAACTTTACGATCATAGCGACAATGAACACTTCCGACCAATCGTTGTTGCCTATGGATTCTGCGTTTAAGAGGCGATGGCAGTGGAAAAGCTGCAATTTGGACTTTGGGCCCGTGCTTAAGTTTTTGGAAAACAGAATCCCGGTTTTGGATGATGGCAAAAAAAAGTGGAACTGGATAAAACTCGTCGAACGGATCAATTCGGCGATCACAAAGTTTCATTTGGAAGATAAACAAATCGGGCCATGGTTCATGAGTCCCGACGAGGAGTCAGCAAATATCGATCGAGACGCATTCGGAAACAAATGTCTTTATTACCTTTGGCATGACGTTTTTAAAGACGATCAGGATTCAGAAAATTCACCTTTCAAAGCAACAAAACCTGAGATTCGAACTTTTCAGGAGCTCCAGCAGCGTTTTGGGATTGAGGGGTTGGGAGGCATATTCAAGTCCGAATTGCTAGAAGGCGCACAAATCGATTCCTCAAAAGAGCCGGCTGTGGCCGCTGAGCCTCAAACCTAAGGAACGCGGGTTTGCATAACAAACTTGATACGGTAGTAGCGGGACAAAAAAAGGACGAACTCGACCCCGAGATATGGCGAGTTCTTTCGGATCTCGGATACGTAGAACAAAAAAGCATATCGGCGGTTGGATTTTGTCGGTCTGAGGAGGGGAGACTTCTGGTTGTGCTGCCCAAGGCATTCACACATCCCGCTGCAAAACAAAAACTCGACTCTGATAAAGATTACAAAGAAGAACAGGTCTTCAGGTTAATTCGAGTCTTCAAAAAGATTCAAAACGACACCCGATACGCCCAACACTTTATTGATTCAACTTCTGCGCGCGGCGCTCGACACAGAAGCCTCGATCCCGTTCTTGATAGTGTTGAAGCCGCCATTCGGATTAGAGCGGAATATCGACGGAATGGATTATGGGTGCCCCGGGGCCAGGCACGAATTGCAAACAACTTCAATCACCCGGTTTCTTGGGCGGCTACAATAAAGACCTCTGCGCCAATTTTTGACGAATCGTCCCTATTTTTTCTCCATACTTTACATGACAGGCGGGCAAACGATTCCTCAAACCTATTTTATCGCCTTCACATCCACATTTTACGGGATATTTTTACGCGGACCGGAGAGAAGCATCGACTTAGCGACCTACCCAACTACGACGACAGTGCCCTAAAACCCGTCCTCCGCAACCCCATCCGCTACTTGCGAGCATTCAGGAGAGAAATTTTCACCGACCGCGGCCGTGCCTTGCTCAGTTATTTCGAAGCCTATCTAAACACACGCAGCCTTGAGATAGGAAGGAAATCCCAGACAGACGACTGTTTAAGTTACACGGCGACTTTTGAAAACTTGTGGGAATTTATTTTGGCAGAACTGTTTCGGCCCGAAGCGAAGCCAGCGTTTCCGCTCAAAACAGGTAAATGGATTTCTTGGCCAGAAAAGAGGCCGATGGCCGGGATAACACCAGAGGCTGACCTTGTCCTGGAAAAACCTGTTTTGACGATTATTGACGCGAAGGATTATCGCATATTCAACGGTTCTCCTCTGCTGGGCACAAGACTGGGGGATCCGAGCGACCACTATAAGCAGGTAATTTATCGCACGTTACTTGAGACAAAAAGCGGCGAGCCAGCGACGAATATTCTCGCGTTCCCTTCGGTCGAACAAAAATCCTTGTTTTTGCTGAATGGATGCCACTATTGGGACAATCTTGAAAAGTCCCCGGTCTTCGAGATTTGCGTTGATTACAACCTGGCAGTAAGACGCTGGCTAGGTGAGATACGATTGGATGTTGCTAGCGAATTTGAAAAGCTCAGTAAAGAAATTGCAATCCTCCAAGCCTCACTTAAGCCGTCTGAGTAAGGATGTTTATGGCCGACGTGTTCACGAAGAAGAAGCGGTCCGAGGTAATGGGAAAAATCTGTTCGGCAGGAAACAAGGAAACGGAGACAGCCCTTGTCGAGCTATTCAGGCGGCACAAAGTGAAAGGGTGGCGTCGAAATGCGCGGCTGATTGGCAAGCCAGATTTTATTTTCCGTGAATCTCGCGTCGCAGTATTTGTTGATGGGTGTTTTTGGCACGGCTGCAGGAGGCACTTTCGAATGCCGGCCAGCAACAGGGATTATTGGAAACAAAAGATAAATCGCAACATAAACAGGGATAAATTGGTGGGAAGACTTCTCCGCGGCAAGGGCTGGCGGGTGCTCCGAATTTGGGCCCACGACTTGAAGCCGTCCGGGGGAAAATGCATTTCGCGAATTCGCGAATTGGTAGCCAACGGTACTTCCGAAAAGCCCCCCCTTTCCGGCAAACGGCGGGTGCGATAACCTATTTTATCGCACCCAGCAGGGGGAGTGTTTTCAATGGGTTCTAAGGGCAACGACACCACCGATCTTGAACTCATTCACGAGTCCGCTACACCTGGAGGACATCTACTAACCCGCTCTGAATTTCATCGGCTGGCAAATGTTCCGGCGCTCGCCGAATACTTCGCCAATTTGAAAAATGGAAACACGAAGCGCGCCTACACCCGCGACATCGTCGCATTCGTTAGATTCGTTGGGATTCGGAGCCAAGGCGACTTTCGGCTTGTGACGCGAGCGCATGTGATTGCGTGGCGTAAAGTGCTTGAAGGCCGCGAGCTCGCGACGGCGACGATTCGGCGGAAACTTTCAGCACTCGCCGACCTTTTTGACTATTTCTGCGACTGCAACGCCGTCGAAACGAATCCCGTTAACGGCGTTGAGAGGCCGAGCGAAGGCGCAAACGAGGGCAAAACTCCCGCACTCTCTGACGAGCAAGCTGGCAAGCTTCTTGATGCCCCGCCTCCTGACACGCTCAAGGGCGTGCGGGACCGTGCAATCCTCGCCGTTCTTCTTTTTCATGCCATCCGCCGCGGCGAACTCTGCTCGCTTCGTGTCAGGGACTATTCAGACCGGAAAGGCGTGAAGCACCTTACCGTTCACGGCAAGGGTGGAAAGATTCGCTACATTCCAGTTCATCCGCGCGCCTGTGAGCGCATCGAAGCTTATTTGGATTTGTCCGACCACAGGAGCGACCGTGAAGGTCGCCTTTTCCGGAACCTTGCAGCAAACAATCAGGCGACGAGCAACGCGCTCAATGCAGGATCCGTTTATCGAAACGTGGTGATGCACTACTGCGAGAGGCTTTCAATCAAAATGGAATTGTTGGGGCCGCATGCCCTCCGCGCTACTTCGGCGACAAATGCGCTCTCCAATGGTTCAGACATCGCCGAGGTGCAAGAGTGGCTTGGTCATTCGAATATTTCCACAACACGCCTGTACGACAAACGCAAAATGCAGCCGGAAGATTCTCCAACGTTTAAAATCAAATACTAAAGTGTCCGCTAGACTTAGGACTCTTCTTCAAGCCATTTCGCATAGGCGCGGACGTCCATCATGGGGACCGTTGCAACGCTTTGGAGCCGGGCGATGAGCTCAAAAAGAAAACCAGTCGCAGGCTTTCGTTCGGGAATCAGCGAATAAGCACCGTCTAAATTCCGTTGAAAAATCCCGCGAGCGGCAACACAGCCGATGTCGAGCTTGCTCTCTTCATCGCCTACAGCCAACGCTTCCAAGAGGGAATCCCCCAGTCCGGGGGTCCAATCGCTCTCAAACGTCAGCAACCCTCCCAAAATTCGAGCGGGAGGCTTTGGCGGGGCTGTGCCATTGGCTGTGGGAATCGGCAGGCTCGTCCGGCGGAGCCGGCGAACAGTGGAAACTTTTTCCTGGGCATACGCAACCTGGCTTGCGTTAGCCGATTGCTTGGCCTCAAAAACTGCGTAAACACTTTCGGCCGGAATCACTAACTCCCCCTGAAATGTAAAAATGAAGGGCGAGTATTGCCGGTCAAAAACGACGACATCTATCTGCTGGCTGAAGGTTCCATGGCTGTCAACGACATGCGCCTTTGCCGCCCGATAGCGAACGGGGAGATATTTTTCCAAAAGCTCCAACCACACCGATTCGCTTGCGTCACCCTTCGTGCCAGGGTGCTGAAACGAACCCCTCGCTGTTTTCAGCTTGTGCTCGATGTCGTCATGAAGACCCGCGAGAAGTTTGCGCAAAGACCAATCGCTCATAAACAGTAAATCCTATGAAAGAGGAAATCTGGGGCCGAACAGGCCCCGGTAAATTCGGAGCGCCTCGCCGGTGTTTCCGCCTCGCTCCGTGTTAATTGCTTGGCGAATAACGTAGCCAGCATCTTTCAACGCTTTTTGCGCCGACGCCTTCTCGCTATCCGTCATCGAGTCGCTCACTGGCGGGCCAAGTCGGGCGGGTTCGGGCCATTCCTGTTGAATCCGGTCTCCAGCGGAGGCGAAAAGGTGCATAAATTCGTAGGGGAAATTCCCCTCGAACGGTGGCCTCAGGAGATCCAGCGCCATGACCTCCAAGAGGAACGAGGGCTTAACTGGTTTCCCTTTTTCATTGTTCCAAGCTTTAATCATCCGAACCATGCCTTTCCATTCGCCGTTGAACTCTGAGTTGGCGGCTGTCGCCTTCTCGGCGTGGATTTTCGGATTTGTTTCGGTCCAGCCGCTAGATGTTGCCTCATCGGGTATTTCGTAGTGGTCGCCCTTGGTGAAGGCCGGGACCACGTCGAAACTCATTACCCGGTCTTCGTCACCCCGGACAGGGAATTCAACGGTCACCGAGCGGCGTTGCTTGTGAACATTTTCCCGGCCGTATTGCGCCTCCAAGATTTCCTTCACACGGTTCAAGAGAACGGAAGGATGCTTTTTGTTCCTGTATTTTTCACGCTCGCTGTCTGCGAGCACGCAAAAAATGTCCACGTCTTTGAGCGGCTTCGTTTTAGTAAATCGCTTGTAAGAACCTGATAAAAAATCGTCTTGGATGTCGAACGCCTCGGCCATCACATCACGTATTTCTTGCTGACGCCGCGAGGCGTCGTCTTGCTCTCCTTGGGTCAGTTCCAGATTGCTCCGGAATTTTCTAAATGCGTCATTTACTGAAATCATAATTATACCTTTTTCCAATACGAGATTTCCGTTCCGATTCCGTTTCCCCCGATTGCAGAGCCGATGCTAAATCGGCTGAACCCTTCCGTGGACAAGGCGGTGCATGGGCCCCATCCGGAAACGTCCGGCCGCCCCGGAGACGTGTAAATTATAAACCGATAATTGCATTGCGATGCGACCATGCCCGCCTTTGTGATGCTGTAACGTATTGCCTCTGTATCCGCCCAAAAAGTTTCGTCGTTTCCGTAGCCATAAATAACGTCGAGGTCCCACCTCGAAACCAGCGAGTCTGTTCTTGGATTGTAGATCTCAAGCGTCAATTGATTCAGATGCCGCGATTTCAGCCAGGTTGACACTCCCCTCTCCAGGTTTTCCCATTCGTCGGCAAGTTTTGAGGGATCCAAGCCGACTTCACGGATAATTTCCTTTAAGAGAAGGAGCATCTTGCTCGTGACGTGAGCAATGGTGTGTGCCGAGGTGTATGTCGTGACGTTTACGGTAACAGCGCTCATGATTTTAAGAATTCCTGGAGATTTACGGAAAGTGCGGCAGAGGGATCTCTGTTATTCGACTCGTTGGCAGCAACCCCTTCTCCCGTCTCGCGCGCAGTGACTCGTTTTGTGTCCGATTTCAGCTTTTTCTGCGACCAGTCCAAATCTTCTTGCAGGCATGGAACGGACATCTGCCAGTCGCCTTCGGTCGGTGAAGCCTGCAAAGCGTCCTCGTTCACTCCGTCGCCTGAAACCGCCTCGTCCCCGAATACGCAGTAAACGCGGACCTGAGGACCGTTTCCGTGGATGATAAAGCCGTCGTCCTTTGGAGCTTCAGACGCAATAGAGGCAGCGGCGACCCCAGCGGCCTTTTGTAGTTCGGCGCGTGCCGGGCTTTTGGGATCGGGCGCGACTATAGCCACTATTTTTTCCCATGTTTGAACCGCAGTTCGCTGCGGCATCGATGCAACAGTGCGAGTTACGACGGTAGCCATTTTATCGGTGATGTTTTGTTTCGTTTTTTGCGTCTTGGATTGCGGACAGGACATCATCGATCTGTAGGCGGTTGGGGTCCGCGGCGGTGTGTCTGTTCAAAGTAAGGGCAGACAAAATTGCCTTTCGGATTTGCCGGCCATCCAAACCTGCGCAGCGTTTGCCGATGTCAGAGGATTCCCGCGATCGCAACAGCGCTTCAATTTTGGGATACTGCGATGCGAGCGCCGCCAGGGTATCGGTTGCTATATTTTGGCAGGCTTCCGCACTGGGCAAGTCGATGGTTACAATCTGGTCCACGCGCGAGAGAAAGGCAGAATCAATCGCTTTCGGAAAATTGCTGGTGGCAACAAACAAAAGTTGCGGATGCTTGTCTGCAAGCTGATCGAGCTGTGCCAGCACTGCATCGGTGGCTCGGTGGACGTCGACCGGATTAGCTTCTAGGCTCAATTTCGCACGGTCTGCGGCGAGCGTTTCAACTTCATCCAAAAGCACTATCACCGGGCCGTAGGCAGCCTGCTCAGCGACTACTGTACCGAGGAGATGGGTTATTGCCTGCTGACTCTTTCCGAGAGATGAGCTTGCCAACACGTGGGGCTCAATCTCTAGGTAATGGAAATTTGCGCCCGTGATAGACCTCGCGGTTTTTGACGCTAGCCCGCGCGCTAAAGATGTCTTTCCGGTGCCGGGAGGGCCCACCAGCAAAATTATTCCGTGCAGCGGAACATTTGCCCGGTCAAACTTGCCTCGCAGCGTAAAATTCAAAATTGCCTGCGAAAGCAGCCGGTCCTTTGTTTTTGAATCTAGGATAATGGACTCCCAAAGGGCATCAAAGGCCGTGTCGGGAAGTTCGCGCGAATCGAGGACGCCCTTGGCGGGCTCATCGTTTCGGTCGGCTTCGCGCCGCCTTCCATTTACATTTTTATAAACCGAATTCACGTCTGCGGTCCTTTCAATTTTCCAGCGAACCCTTCATCGTTTTCGCCGTATTCAAAATCCCACAACGGAGATAAACATTTAAGGACAACAAGTGGGGCCATTTGGTGTCCGCCCGGAAGGCAGATAGTGCGTGATTCCATTGACATGCATAGGTATCATCCGGCTATGAGGCCAAAGGAATCTGAAGATTTAGCCAAAATCGAAAGGCTTGCCTTCAAGCGGAAGGAGGCCTGCAAGGCGCTAGTTCGCCGATATCACGCACTGTCGAAGAGTGCGAAGCGACATCCGGATTTCCCGATTTTGAAAACAGTTTATCCCTGGCTATGGGTGCCTTACTCGCTTTGGCCCATCGATATCAGCGGCTTCGCGAAGGATCTATTAAACATTGTCGAAGGGGAAAAACGTTGCCCGAAGGAGACATCGTTGCTGGTCTATCTGCTGGGGGAATTTCCCGCAGACGCAACGCAAGAAGCCATCGCCGCGCATGAACACGAAGTGAGAGTCGGAAATTACGAAAGCCTGATTGAGGCGCAGCATAAGTTTGATCTGAGGGAAAAGAAACTGGCGGAGAATCCGGCCTTCCGGAGGGATTGGGCTGAAATCAAAGAACACTTCGATATAGAGACTTACCGCGACGAAAAGAAAATGCTCCGAAGAACGATGGTCCAAGAGCGTAATTTCCGTCCGAAGGAATGGGACTTCCATTGGCGAACGAAGGAGCAGCGCTTTCGTGTTGTGTTTGATTCGTTTTGCCACAAATGGGTTCTGTACGGGATGGAAGGCGAAAGACCCCTGCTGCAGAAGCTGAGTGTAAACATTACGCCATTTGGCACAATGATCTTCATTCCTCGCTATTGGAGCTTTGACAGAAAACGGGATCTAAAATGGCCGGCTGTAAATCGGCTTCATCGGTCGCGCGAAGTTCACCGGCAAGGAGTCAAATTGACGCCCGCGCAGTTAGCACGCGAGGGTGAATTGGAAAAGGCCTTGCGGTTTGTGGAAGATGCAAAAGCGAAAGGATTAAAAGGCGAAGAGAAGGATAGCTGGGTAATGCAGCAACTGCATTGGGCTCCCATGACGGACGCGCGACAACTGCGCCGTTTGCTAGCAAACGGCCGATCATCCTCCCGGGCCCGCAAAATCAAAAGGTCAAATGAGAAAAACTGACTCAGGACTGCTTTATTCTCCGACAGATTTGATTCGTTTTATGGAATCTCCATTTGTTTCTTGGATGGATAGGCTTCGCCTCGAGGAGCCGGACAAATACAAACCAGACGAAGAATCGGAGGAGAAAAAACTTATCGCGAGAACGGGAGATTTGCATGAGGCCCGCTTCCTTGAACATTTGAAAAAAGACGGCGCGGATGTTTGCGAGATCGAAAAAGGGGAAACTGAGGAATCTGTTAACGAAACTGTTTTGGCAGTCAAAAAAGGACGCGACGTAATTTACCAGGCTTACCTGTACTTGAAACCCTTCCGTGGATTCGCTGATTTTTTAGTCCGTGACAAAACTATAAAGGGGCAACCGTCTCAATATGAAATTTGGGATGCGAAGCTCGCGCGCAAGACAAAGCCGTATTATTTGGTCCAGCTATGTTGTTACGCAGAAATGATGAAAGCGCTGACGGGGACGATGCCCCAAAAACTGCGCGTCGTTTTAGGTAGTCACGAAATAGTAGGTTTTCGAACAGCAGATTTTTTTCATTATTACCTTAATTTGAAAAATGCTTTTCTGTCGATGATGGAGAGTTTTGATCCTTCCGTCAGTCCGCCGGAACCCGACCCCAGAGCCGACCATGGCGTATGGCAATCCTATGCCGACGCTTTTCTGGACGAGAAAGACCACCTCGTCAGAGTTGCGGGAATTTCCATGGGCCAGATTAAAAAGCTCCACAAGGCCGGCGTATCGACGATGTCAGGCTTGGCCTCTCTGGAGAAAAAGGTCGTTCCGAAGCTAAACCAAGAGATACTGGATCGTTTGATTGAACAGGCGGCTTTGCAGATCGAGACCAAGAAGCTCCACCTCTCCGCGAAGGGGGGCGAAGTTATCGTCCCCCGCTTCCGAATTCTGCCGCCAGACGGAAACCCACGATTCGGGTTGGGGGCTCTTCCGCCGGCTTCTGCGGGCGATGTTTACTTTGATATGGAAGGCTTCCCCTTGGTTGATGGGGGGCTGGAGTATCTCTTTGGCGCGACATATCTCTCCCCTGAAGGCGAGCTTAGTTTTCAAGACTGGTGGGCCCATAATTCGCAACAAGAAAAAAAAGCCTTTGAGGATTTTGTGGATTGGGCCATTGCCCGATGGAAAGCGGACCCTAAGATGCACATCTACCATTACGCCCCCTACGAGGTTTCCGCGATGAGGAGACTAATGGGGCGATATGGCACCCGCGAAGACCAGGTAGATGACCTGCTTCGCAATGAAGTCTTTGTTGATCTGTATAAAATTGTTCATCAAGGGCTTCGTGTCGGAGTTCCGAGTTATTCAATAAAACACATCGAACATTTATATCGCCAAAAACGATCCGGGGATGTCAAAGCGGCGGGAGAATCAATCGTTTATTACGCAAATTGGATGGAAAGCGGCCAACCCCAGGATTGGACAGGGTCAAAAATATTGAGACAAATACGAGACTACAATAAGGACGATTGCGACTCTCTTTACTTGCTTGCGGGGTGGCTGCGCGAGAAACAAAAGGAAAGCGGAATTTCTTTTGGAAAAATAGTTCCGGCAGAAAAAGAGGCGGACGGAAAAGACGAACAAGCGCAGCAAAAACTCAAGCAGCGGAACGAGCTTGCTGCAAAACTTGCGCAGAGCGGCGATGGCAAGTCTTCCGAAGCAGATTGGGAGCATTTGAAAATTCAAGAGGTGCTAGGTCATCTGCTTGACTTCCATCGCAGAGAGAACAAGCCAGTCTGGTGGCGAATGTTTGATCGCCGGAAAATGACAGTGGAAGAATTAAAAAACGACATCAGCTGTCTTGGAGGTTGTGTCGCGACGAAAGATGCGCCCGTCGCGATAAAAAGGTCTCTCCTATTTTCCTTCACCTTCGACCCTAACCAAGACTGCAAATTGAGGAATGGGGACAAAATTAGACCGTCGCGTAATCTCGACATAAGCCTTGAAATCGAACATTTCGATCCCAACGGGAGAGTCACTGTAAAGGTAAGCAAAACGATGCTGGAAAGGCTTGGGGGAACATTTCCAGAGACGGTTTCATTTATTCCAGATGAATTTGTAAACCCCGATCCGATGCCTCAGTCTCTCATGGCCATTGCATCAAGATGGGCCGACTCAGGGAAAGTCAATGAATGCCTTCGAAGATTGTTATTACGATTTCCGCCGTCCATCGAAGGACAAAAAGCTGACGAGCCTCTTTTGAAGCCCGGCGAAGACCTGACGACTGCGGCTATCAGAATTGTCACGAGCATGAAAGAATCTCTGCTTTGCATCCAAGGACCACCGGGAAGCGGCAAAACAACAACAGCCTCAGGCATGATTGCCAGCTTGCTTAAGGATCGCAGAAACGTCGGCATAACCTCTAACAGTCACAAAGCGATTTCCAATCTAATCAAAGCGTGTAATCGACAGTTGGACGGAAAGCTCCGTGGGATCAAAGTGGACAAAAACTCCGAGGACGATGTCTTTACAATATGTCCCGGGTTGGTTCGTTTCGATTCTTCTGGCGATGGAGCGGGGGCGTATTCTGGGGGACTTATTGCGGGGACAGCGTGGCTGTTTGCACGCGATGATATGGAGGGGAAATTGGATTTTCTCTTCGTGGACGAAGCCGGCCAAGTTTCTCTGGCGAATCTGGTCGCAATGTCACGAGCGACAAAAAATATTATAATGATGGGAGACCAGATGCAGCTCGAACAGCCTGTGCAAGGCTCGCACCCTGGAGAGAGCGGTGTTTCCGCGCTTAACTACTACTTAAAAGGGTACGCGACCATCCCCTCAAGCCTTGGGCTCTTCCTCAGCACTTCGTATCGCATGCATCCAAATCTCTGCGAATTTGTTTCTGAGATGGTGTACGAAGGCCGTCTCCAACCAGCCCCAGAAAACGGGAAGATCTCGTTGCGATTTGGGAAAAAAGAGCAACGCAAACTCACAAAGGAGGCTGGAATTCATTTTTGGGCGGTCGAACACGACGGAAATACTCAGGCGAGCGACGAGGAAGTCAGCGCCATCGTTGAAATAACCAAGGAGTTGCTAAACTGTCAGTTTCAAGGAAAAGACGGCAAGGAACGAGAACTCAAACTTTCAGATATTCTTTATGTTGCGCCATACAACATGCAAGTGCGACAGCTTCAAGCCGCATTGCCGACAGGAGCAAAAGTCGGTTCCGTTGATAAATTTCAAGGGCAAGAGGCCGCGGTCGTAATAGTGTCGATGTGCACAAGCGTTGGCGAGGAAAGCCCCAGAGGAATGGAGTTTTTGCTCGACAAAAACCGAATCAACGTCGCAGTTTCGCGCGCACAGGCTCTGGCGATTGTCGTGGGGGATCCGAGGATGGCAGCGTCTCCATGTTCAAATGTCGCCAACATGGAAAGACTCAATTTGTTTTGTCGATTGGCGAATTTGAAAGCTGCGATAACCAAGCAAACAGAAAAAACTGAATCATAAGGACGTATGATGCATAAACGCACCGCAGTTCGGGCTGGGCGCGGCTAAGAGGTTTTCGAGCGCTCCACCTTCTCGCGGGCATCGCGAATTACGTCTTCAAGTTTCATTCCCAAAACATCGGACACGCGAAGCAGCGTGTCGATAGTTGGGGTTCTTTCTTGCGTCTCGATAAACGCAATTGTTTGTCTGTTGAGGCCAGCCTGTCCGGCGACTTCCGTTCGCGTGAGATTTCGTTTCAGCCGCTGCTCTTTCAAAATCTGGGCGACACCGGAACAGATTTGTTCTCGCAGTGCATCTCTTTTGGTCGAACGGTTAGATGGCATTCATACGATTTTCAGATTTTGAACTTGCATTTCGACGCTACTAAAGTAGCGTGTTGAGACACTATGTTTTCACGACGTCTTGGTATAAATCAAAATTCGAGCGCCCTGTGCGCTGGCGGATGCAATTGTCCGGACATTCTTGAGATGGATTCCGGCGACTTTGCAATTATCGGAACCGACATAACCGAAGAAGCCCGCGCCAAATTGATCTCAGGTGCGGGCTGCGGGCCAAACGAGCGGATTGTCCGCATTCCTCGTAAAACGCTCGTTTTGGCCCGCCCGGATATTCCAACAACCGTTTAGCCGAAGCAGTTTCCAGATTTGCACGGCCCGTGATATGAGCGCTCAATGGGCGCTCAAGCACTATCATGGATCGAGAACAACTGGTTTCAGCTTCTCCAGACAATTGGGGTCGTCGGGGGCCTCGTGTTCACCGGAATCACAATCCGGCAATCCACGCGCGCCCGAAGGGCGAGCGATTTGCTCTCCCTAACAGATCAGCATCGCGAACTCTGGAATGAGGTTTATACGCGGCCTGGATTGGAGCGGGTTTTTGCTCCACAGGCCGACTTGGTAGGAAAGCCCGTAACCGTCGCAGAAGAGCGGTTCCTAAATGAAGTCATCGTCCATTTTCAAATGGGTTGGCAACTTGCAACGGCGGGTTCGCTGCTCACCCTCGATGCAATGAAGGCAGACGTTCGCACGTTCTTTGAGCTCCCCTTGCCACAAGCGGTATGGGAAGCAACGAGGGCGGGGCGGGATGCGAAATTCATCCGTTTCATTGAAAGCTGCCGGCAAGAGCCCGGTCCAACCTAATTCTGCACCTTGCTGTGTTCAAACAACGAAAGCTAACTCTTGCCGAGCTTCCGCCCTCGCCCGTCTACTTTAGCACCTACGAGGAGTTCCTCGCGCTGCCTGAGGAGCAGATGCTGCAAGTCGTGAACGCGGTCACTCGCGCTGGGATCGGCGAACTGAGCAGACTCTTCAGTGTCCGCTACCCCGAGCTGAGGAACGTCGATAGGGACGGCGCTGCAATGATAGCAGTGATGATGCTCGCGATCGGAGCCGGGGTTGCTCGCGTCACTCCGGAGGGCCGCATCGAATTTGACGTCAAGATGGCGGAGCTGGAGACTTTTTCCAACGTCCTCGTTCAAAACAAGGTCAGGGAAGCGCACCCCATCATCAAAAAGGTAACGAGTAACCTGATGGCTGAACTTAAGAGCATGGTTAGCGGCGGAGATTGAACTGCCTGCTCTCGTTAACCGAAAAAGATTCTACTACTGCAGCCAGATCTTTCGACTTACGCGGGAGAATGTTAACGGCGCGATAACGTCATAGCAATTTGCCCTTCAACGACATACCCACTAAAGAATTGATTTGGTTAGCACCGAAGGTGCATCCGGTGTGATAAAAAATCAGCGCCAACTAGAGGCGTAGAATCTAAGGCCGGAAACTACGGCGGAGGGCCGGACACTCCGGCACCTCCTGTGGCTTCATTCCAAAGTCCCTTTGAGCATTCGCGCCCTTGCGGCGTAAAAATATTCCTCGTCTTTTTCAATCAGCAAAAATCGCCGTTTGCACAATTTTGCGGCAACAGCCGTCGATCCCGACCCTGCGAATGGATCAAGGACTAGGTCGCCCGGTGTCGAATACGCTTCGATCACCGGACGCAAAGCGGAGACGGGCTTTTGCGTCGGGTGCAGTTTGTTCCCGCTATATTTCCAGGGCAGAACGTCCGGGGGTGGATTGGCAGGTTTTGAAGGATTCCCTTTTACAAGGAGATAGGCGCATTCGTGCCACGCTCCAGTGAATCCGACTTTGGAACTATAACTTTTAACCCATGTGAAGTGTCCGACCGGGCGAAACCCGCACGTGCGCCATGCGGCAAGAAACCTGTCCACGTGATTCCAGCCGTAGAAGCTTACGCAAAAGGCATCGTTTTTTAAAACGCGATACGCTTGGGAGAACGCCGGAAGAATCCAGCGCGTGTTATTGTCATTCAGAAGTGTTCGCCCGGAGCGGTCGCGGTAGCGCACGCCATACGGCGGGTCGGTTACGATTAGGTCAACGCAGCCGTCTGGCAACCACTGCAGGAGTTCGGAGCAGTCGCCTAAAAGAATCCGGTTGATATACGGACGCCTCCCGCAGGTTCCGTCTTCAATCGAGCGGGCTTGAACAAGTAAATTTATTTCTTCCTCAATGTTCGCGGTGTTCTGTTCCATTTCCGATTACTCCTGAGCAGATGGGGTTTTATTCACGATTGTGAGGTGTAACCCGTCCGTTTTGGCCCGTGTGCGAAGCGAGTTTAGGTAGACGCAAGGAATTATTACCCCTCTGCCAATACGGCGGTGTTCGTCGGCGTCCGGCCGAAAATGAACACCGAGCCACGAAAGCCCCTCGCAAGTAATCGGAATGAAGAGCGAGAGAGAGCGGTAAACGAAGACGAAAAAATCTATTCTGCCTTTTTCCACTGTCATAACAGTTTCTCCAATTGAAGCCCCGCCCCGTCGCCGCAACCATTCGCTTTCCTCCTGGTTGGCGTCGGGGGGGTCGAAGACCCCTTGCTCCCCGACGCCAATCAGGAGGGAACGAAATAAAAACACTGCCTGACCCGGACGCGTGACAGCCGGGAGAGTTCGACCGCGCGTCCGGGCCAGGCCTACGGGTTGAATGTTTTCTTGCTTGAAGAACTGCGGAAGACTTCAAAAGGCGTGACAACGGGGGATTTTGGGGACCCGTTGGCGCGGCTTTTGACAGAAGCTAAACGATGCCCGCGAAGGACCGCAGGTCTCAATATCCGTAAGTGTCGAAAACATCCCTCATCGTTAGGACAAACCGAGTGCGGTCAACGACGGTGGTTAAAACTCCCTCGGCATACTGGCTGTCGCACCGAAAAAGGGGAAGAAAAGTGGGATAATTCGCGGCGAGAGTTCGGAAGTCGCGTTTGCTTTCAGGAGTTTTTTGCTCTGAAAGTCGGATAGCCGCTTGCAGCGCTTCGGCGCACCGTTCGAGCACCTGAGTGTTTAGTCCGCGATAACCCCGCAATGCGCAGATGAGTGCCAGATCAAAATGTGCATCGGCATTGTTTGTTTCGGCCTGCGTTACGACCGCGTATGCGGCGGCGAGTTGAGATATCTCGGCGTCAGGGAACGGTGGCGGTGGCGCGGGCTTAGTTTTTGGTTGGTCCATGTAAGTCCACATGTCGCGGTTTTGTGGCGTGCGGCCTGAACCACGGCGGCCTCCGGTATCAAAGAGAACTGACTTGTAAAAGTCTCCAGCCATTTTAGGGCTTCGCTGATAAAAGACATCTGAAAGGATTCCGGCTGCGGGCCGGGCGATTGAGACAGGCAAATTTTCCTTGTGTGTGAGATCGTCGCCCCAAGTGTTGGCGCTTTTTATGTCACCGTGCGCTGCGGCACATTCAAGCAAGGTGAGAAGCGAGTCGGCGGGATAATTCTGTGGCCACGGATCTTTCACTTGGGCCTCAGCTTGTGCCACAAGCTTTGTTGTATCCGAATTGCTCAGAGCCATTTCGATTTCGGGGACGCTTAGACGAAAGCACCGCCGATCATGGAACGTGTATGAGCGGTCAACGGTCCAGCGGCCTGTTTTCGTAATTTTAATTGGTGCTATGTCTGGAAAGGTTGTCCAGCTAGTCCACCAGCCGCCCGAGTAGCACCGCTGCAGCGAGTCAGCAGAGTTCTCGGTGCCAAAGGCGATTGTGGCTGTCATTTCGACTCCCATGTTGAGACGTGTGCGCTCGTCCGGTTCGGAGCGGGAAGCCGAAATACTTATGGGTTGCTTGAATTCCCAAATCAGCACGCGTCCATCGTTGCATTCCATGCCGAGGAAAAAACTCCCTTTGTAGGCGACAATCTGCCCCAAAAAATCCTGGAATCCACTTTTGAGCGCAATCTTTGCAGCGCGAGTTTCGAGGCTGTCTGCCTTTGCAAGTTGAAAGAGCTCTTCGTAGTTCGCTCCTTTTGAAAGAGCCATTTGCAAAAGACGTTCGGTTTCCTTTTGCAGCACAAGGTCCAAGTTGTTGTTGCGAAATCCTGCGGCCATCATGTTGCCATACTCGTTCACACCACGAACGACCGCTTCCGGACTCACGCGTGTAGCCTGCGCGGGAGCGCCCGAAACTGAAGGAGTCTCGCGTTGCTCAATTCCGCCGGGATCATCGATTTGAAATTGCAAGGGTGAGACAGGCGGTTGCGGAGCCGGAGAGTTTTCTGCGATAAGTTTTTTAATTTCTTGGCGAAGCGCTACGCCCGCGAAACGAGCATCGAGCTTCATGAGCGTCGAGGCGCTTTGGGACTTCGGGCTGCGGCGCAGATTGTCAGCATTCAACTTTAGCATCTGCTCAATAGAAGGAATGGCGCGAGTCAATATTCCCTGCTGCTCGTAGGCAAGAGAGTGAATATATGGACTGGAGATGGCGGCAGCCGCGCCATAAGCACTTGCTAGGTCGCCTTGAAGTTCCGAAGCGCGAACAGGCTCAGAGTTCAGGGGGTTGAATGCGGCAGGCTTCGGTTCATCGGCGCTTGGGACGGTGGGGGAATTTTGAGAGGCGGGAGCGTCGAGGTGGTTCTCGTCTTGTTTTTTGCAGCCAACTAAACACAAAACGACAAAGAGTGCGATTCCGACACTTTTCATTGCGACAACGCTAGTTAGGCGCGCAACGGATTCAAGCATTTTCAAACTTCTGAGTTGTTTTTGAGCCCCCCTTCCCCTACGGTTCGCACATCCAAAGAAATGCTTTTTTCGTGGAAAACATTCTGGCGACTTCACGGCCAAAAGCAGGACAATACGCGATTTCGATTGTTCGGCGGGCTAAGTGAGTTTCCGCGTCAGGTTCTTCGCGCCTGGCCGAAGTTACAAGGGGGCGGCGATTTTGGGGCGGCGCTTTATTGGGGCAAGCTTGCCGTCGGCGTATTCATTTGTTGGATTTTCACGGATCGGTTTTTCACTTCTTACCCGATTCTTGCAATTCCGGCGGCTTTCCTGCTTCGGTGGCTTATTGTGTATTTTTTTAGAAAGCTTAGGGGAGCGACCTAAAGATCCTGGCGTTTTGACTGTCCCACGGGCCTTTCTTCCTTCTTAGAGGCTTTCTTTTTCTTCTTCCCCCCACCCTCTTCACCATCCGTGTTCTTGTCTTCCTTTTTAGTCGGCGGATCAAGAATCGTGGCCGAAAGCCCAAGCCGGAGCAGGTCGCTTTGATTCCAGTTTCCAATCCTCTGCGCGTCATTACTCCGTGGCGTGTCAATTTTGAGTTCGTCCTTCGGCTGTGGTGCGTGCTCCTCGATCCAACTCCACGGAACATGCGAAACGTAAGTGCCGATGTATGGAATCAAATTGAGCGCCGTGAGCCCAGTTTCCGGTGTTGCCTGCTTCAAGCTTACGTCGAAGTCGGAGGCTTCCATTGCAAGCCTCACGTTCCGCTGTGTCGAGTGGCCCGTTGTATTTGACCAGCCATCTTTGCTTATGGTGTACGAATAGTTAAAGACCGTCTCGTCAACGACGACGTTACCCACTTGTTGGGCCGCCCATTCCCTCGTTTTTACAGAGTCCGAGTGCAAAAACGTTCGGTGTGCGCAGATGTTCGCGATTTCATTTGCCGCGTCCTCTTGGTGTAATGCGCTCATGCCCTCGATGCTCTGAAAGCCTAACACCATGCGGACTCCCTTCGAACGGCCTTTGTTTGCGAGCTCATGGTAGCCCTCGAGTTTTCCGATTTCCCGGATTTCATCTAGAAAAATCCAATTTGATTGGGTTGTGCCGTAGGCGTTGCCTAGCGGCGGTTCATCGGGTTTGTTGAGGAGGAGAATTGATATCATGCGAAAAATGGCCAAATTGATCGGGCGCGTGGCCTCAATGAAGAGAGACCGCCCGGTAACAAGGAGAATGGCATTGCTTGTATGCCATTGGCGCACGCTAATTTTCTTTTTCGCCCGGCTGTAAAGCGCAGCAGGAACGCGGTAGCGCCCCAGCCTCGAACTGAGCACAGCCAGAACATCGGAAAGCGAGTGGGCGCTAAGATAAAAGTTGGCAAGAGATTCCGTTTCCTTGTCGCGTGCGAGAACGGCTCTTAGCACCGTTTCGGATTGGAATGAGAGGATGACATCCCGAAGACTCCAATTGTCTCCGTTCACGATGCGGAAGTTGAGCAAGACGGCACTTAGAAAATCTTGGGTAGCCTGCTCCCAGTATGGATCGGGAACTTTGGGGTCAACGGGGGCAAGCACACTTGCTACCTGCATAGCCTCGGCAGGCGTAGTTACGTCCGCCGCGATATCCCAAGCGAAGCCCTTATCGTCGAAGGGGTCGAGGCTCCAAATATACTCTTCCAGTTCAAGCTGACGCGCGAGAGGGACAAAATCGAGCTTATCATCATAAACGAAGGCTCTGAACGCTTTGTCTTCTTTTATCCGCGGCAGCACCGAGCGCATGAGCGCGTGGATGAGCACTGTCTTGCCCGCGCCCGTAGAACCAGCGACAAGGAAATGTTGCGTTGTAGACTCGTAGGGAACACGGAGCATCCCCCAAAGAACGGTGGCGTATTCACCGGGCGCTGAAACGTATGGAGTAACGGCTTTGTTGGTTTCAAGGTCCGGGATACGGACGATCGCGTCTAGCTCGTCCTGATTGGGAGGCGCTGAATATGTTTCTCCCGGCTCCAAGTGCTGGGGCCTTTTTGACTTTGCCTTGTCGGCCCGGTTGGCGAGAAGCGCATTCGCGACGGTAAGTGCTGAGCGGTGGCACCAAATTCGTCTTCCACTTAGATATTCGTATTGAGGCTTTCCATCTATCTTGTCACCGCTATCCGGCTGAATGAAACGGAGAACGCCCAAGAGACAGCCGGCGAATATGGCAAAATATTGAGCGCCGTCGGGAGTGGACGCAAAGAAGAGAACCCGCGCCGCCCCGCTCCAAGAGCGAAACGCGGAAAAATCAAAAACAATGGCAATTACGAGATACGCCCCAAAGGCGATGAGAATAGCATCCAGAACTTTGAGAACTGACGCTGTCACCGCGCGGCGTAGGCGCTGGCGGTGGTGCCAAATGAAAAAAGCTGTCCCCGCAATCACCAACAATACGATCACATGCGCGGGTTGCATTTCGGTTTTCAGCGACTTTTAGATGGAGACTTTGAAAGGTCAAGAAATTCCTATCTGCTTAAAGCGCTTTTGTTCGGTTCGCAGAATGCGCTGCGCTTCTTGCCTCGCCTTCTCGCGGAGCTTTTTTTCTTCGACGTCTGGGCGAAACTCGGCAAATCGAAGCGCTGGAAGCGTCAATTTTGAAACAGGGCTCCATCTGGGGGCTTTTGGAAAAAGCGTGCGCTGCTGGATTCGAAATTCAAGCGCGGGGAAGCCTTCTCGGGACGGCAGTGGTTTTGCATAATAGATCTTCTGCCACTTTGGGGATTTGCAAAAACCGGAAAGAAAAGTTCCCAGGCCGAAGTTAGAGCGCCGTTTGTAGACGGAGAATTTTAGGTCGCGGGCTGCCTTGAGAACTGTTTCCCTACCAACACCACGCTCTTTGCCAAGGGCGAATGCCATCCTCTCGATGCGGTGCCGAGTCTGATTCTTGGGAGAAGTCCTAGCGGCTGCTTCCTTCAGTTCAGCTTTGAAAGCTCGGAGCACTTTGGGATCAGGCAGGGTGGATTTCCGCTCTAATTCCTCTCGCAGTTCATCTGGAGTTTTGTTTCGAAAAGGATCGAATCTCAGCGGATGGCGGGCCAGGACTCGCGCCGTGTGCGCAAATGCTCTGATGTCCTCGGGGCGGAGTTTTTTATTCTCCGAGTTTTTGTCCGATGAGAGCTCCGGGGCTTTGGATTTGTCGCTGCACAACTCCTCCTGCGATGACGTTTTAATTTCAGGAGTTGTAATAACACGGGGAAGTGGCGGCGGCGCCTTTTTCTCGGCTTTCTCCTTTTCCTTTTCTGTTTCGCGAGCGGGGGATTTCTTTTTCTCGACGAGCAGCTCGATGCGCTCAGGCGTCAAGCCGATGGCTCGAGCCTCCGTTTGCCAAGTGTTCAAAAGTTCTTCTTTCGGGATGTGTTTCTTTGGAGCTCGCGTCTCGAGGGCCGCAATTTTAGCCTGCTTTCCTCCAGCCAGATTGTGAGAGTCCATGTGCTCAAGAATCTGATGTCGGCGCTTGGAAAAGTGTTCGCATACCTCTTTTCCGACGCCGTCGATCTCGAATAGGTCCCCTTCGCGTTTGATGCCAAAGCCCAGCTCTTGGCTTAATCGGTCAGCGAGTGCGTTTCGAAATGTGAGGCCAATGGAAAGTTTTGCATCGAAGAGCGGGCGTGTTTGCAAGGTGCCGATGGTGGCGTCCTCCTTTACGCCTAGGTTAAAAAGCACGCAATGGTAATGAATGTGCGGTTGATTCTCTCGCGAGGTCATGTGACGAAAAAGCGCGAAAGTCAGATCTGCCGGAACCCATGTCCGCCCCCCGGCCCCTTTCCTGCTTAGCCCGTATTGTTCCTCGACCTCGTGAAGAGTTTCCTTTAGCGCATCGAGGATTACCCGGTCGATTTCAAATCGGAGCTCGGCGGAGGCCACCATCCAGGCAACACTTACGGACTTTGGGACATTGAATGTTAAATCCCACATGGCTTGGCGTTTCGGGTCGCCTGCGTTTTTTACGAGTGGAAACTTCCCGTCCGGGGTGAACCCATTAAGAAGATTTGTGAACTGCCTTTTGCCCACTGCTCCTTGGAGCCCGAAATAATTAAGTCCTTTGCCGAACCAAAGGCCCTTTTGGTCAGCGTCGCGCTCGTAATAATCGAAGTAGTAGCTTCCTTTTGAGGCGGCAGGTTTGGGATTTGAAATCGAAAGCATGTCGTGTGCGCGCGTTTAATCTCCCGCTGCTAAGTTCTCTTTTACCCAAGTCTTTGCCTCCGTGATCGTGGCCCGCCCCCCGGAGACGAGCATTTCTTGCGTAGCAATGGCGATGTCTTTGCGGGCCTCCAAGAGTTCGTCGCGCAATGCCACAACTGCCTGTATCAGTTGCTCGCGTTCGTCCGCCTCGTGGAGCATTTGGATCACATATTGCCGCGCGAGCTCGTGGACGCTCATTTTGAGGGCCGCCGCCCGGTCGAAGAGCACTCTCCCGTGGTCCTCACCAATGCGGAAGCCGATAGTGGCATGAGTGTTTTTCCAATTCTCAAAAGTTGTGAGCACAGATTTCTGACTCGGCTTTTTCATGAGTAAAAAATACTCACTCGTGCGGACGGCCCAAAATCACGGATGAGAAATGGTAAGTGCGAAATGAAAAATGCTCCTTTCTGCACGGTTCTATTGCCTTGGCCGACCTTTCCGTTGCGATTGCCGTCATAATTGTTATTGTCAAACTCATGAACGCCTTTGAAGAAATTGCTGCGCATTTTTTTGAGGCGCAGGGCTATTGGACGCGTGTGGGGCTCAAAATCGATTTTGATAAGGCGCAGAAGCGCGCCCTAGGTAATCCAAGCATGCCTCGCCCCGAAATAGACGTGATAGCATTCAAACCCGGCCCGAATGAATTGCTTGTTGTTGAATGCAAAAGTTACCTGGATTCGGATGGAGTTCGCGTTGAAAGTTTCGAGGGTGAGGATTCCGCCCACAAGGACCGTTTCAAATTGTTCAATCTTGAAATGTATCGTCAATTGGTCGCAGAGAATCTCGTCGCGCAGTTGAAGAGAGAGGGCTTGCTATTGTCCATCCCGCCGACCATCCGCTACGTGGTGGTGGCGGGGAAAATTAAATCAGGTCATGAACTTCGATTGCGGGCGATATTTGAAAAAAACGGATGGCAGTTGGTCACGCCTACCGCACTTGCGGAAGGGTTACGAAAGTTTGCTCAACGAGGTTACGAAGATGATATCGCTACGATGATAGTGAAGATTTTGGAACGCAATACAGCTAGTTGACTGTCAGTGAAAGTGTCAGTGAAAATTGTGAAAACTACTGAAAAATAGTTCGCGCCTTCTAAGCGAATATTCTTGAATCCCCAATAAAAACCGCTATTTTATTAGCGTTCCTTCGGTAACGAAAGTCCGATTCCGACCCTCGCCTCCATCCAATTTCATTGGAAAACCGGAGGAAAACAGCGGAAAAAAGGCCGAGTTTCAGTGGAAGTTTCAGTAGCGGGATTACTCCGCTACAACTCTCAACGAACTC
>Ga0134126_10001241_pt1 | contig 32451 bp, 17 predicted proteins | sample KB31752_FD_96881 | JGI IMG/M metagenome (GOLD analysis project Ga0134126, IMG submission 96881) | Terrestrial soil microbial communities with excess Nitrogen fertilizer from Kellogg Biological Station, Michigan, USA - KB3-175-2 | ecosystem: Environmental > Terrestrial > Soil > Unclassified ...
CAAAAACTTTTTTAGAGTGCCAAGAAGGGGTGTCAGGTATCAGGTGACGGGTGACGGGTGACGGGTGACGGGTGACGGGTGACGGGTGTCGGGTGCTAGGTATCGGGTGCTGGGTAATGAGTGCCCGGTGTCGGGCGCCTAATAACTGACACCTGAAGTCCGACACCCGACACCCGATACCCGAAACCTGATCCCGTCACCTATTGTGGCGTTGCGGCAGCCTGATTACGCTGCGCGATCGCGTAGAGAATTGTCTTGATTTGGAATGGCGTAAGGTCGGGCCGGCCTTCCAGCAGCAGCGCGATGACGCCCGTGATGTGCGGCGCGGCAAAGCTGTTCCCGGTCATTTGGCGTCGGCCGCCACCGGGCCAGGTCGTCTCAACCTGAACACCCGGCGCGACTAACTCAATCACCTCGCCGTATTGAAATCCGAAGTTGAATGGCTCGCCACCGGCTCGCTTGACCACGGAGATCAGTGACGAAGAATGAATAGAAGGTGAACTGAGCTGGGGCAAGTTGTTCGCGGCGGCCACCAGCATCACTCGCTCGCGGTACGCGCGGTCGAGCAACTCACGCATCGGCATCCAGAAGTCACGTTTTGTCGTACCGAGCGAGAGATTCACGACTTGCAGTTTCTGTTTGATGGCAAAGTCCACTCCCATCAAAAACATCTCGCCAGTGCCGGAGCCGGTGGGCCCGAGGACCTTGATACTTGTGATTTCGACGTCCGGCGCGAGGCTCGTGATAATGCCGGCACAGGCGGTTCCGTGACCCGCCTGATCGCCCGTCGTTGATTCTTTGAAAACGATCTGGCCGCCCTCATTCACGGCCTGGTAGGAAGCTTTAATCTTTCCGGCGAGCTCCGGATGGTTGGTATCTATTCCGCTATCGATGATCCCAACGCGAACACCGCGACCGGTCCGACCTTTCCAAAGCTCGTCCGCTTGAATGGCCGCCCAGAGATCGGTCAAGGTTTTCTCAGAACCGACAGCAGTTTCCAACTGCGCCATGCTTAAATCTCCCGTCAGGATAATTAGAAATTGAAATAGTTCGAACTGGACGAACGTTTGTCAGTGAATCGAGCGAGCGCATCCAGCAAGTCGCGCAGCATCGCGCGTTCGGCGTCGCCTTGCACAACTATCCCGCGCAAGCGAATCGCGAGCAACAAGAGATCGCGATGTTCGGGGGCAGCATCCACACTGTCCAGCCACTCCGTATTGTCGGGTTTACTTTCATCGCCGCTGGTTTTGATCGTATGCATAAATACTGATTCAACCAACAGCGCGAGTTCGTAAGAGTCAACTAATCGAGCAATCGCATCCGCGAACCGGGCCGCGTCATCCATTTCTTCGGGTGTGAAGGGCGGATAGGGTGGTTCGCCGGGACGGTTTACAAATTCCAGCACGCCGATTGTTTCGTGTGCGGTCCGTAGAGGCGTCGCAAGCAAGGTCACCGTCTTGAAGCCCACTGCTTCATCAGCGCCTGACCAGAAAGACCCCTCATCGCTGACGTCGTTGACCGCCATTGGTTGGCCGCTTGAGAAAACCAAGCCGGCGATCCCTTTTCCTGGGGGAATTCGCACTTTCAGGAGGGCTTCCTCCAGTTCGCTCACCGCTACCAGAAACTTCAATCCGCCTTCGCGTCCATCGCGGACAAGGACTGAAGCGTCGGCTGAGCCTACAGTATCCGCGGCGACCTTCAGCAGATCGTCGATTCCCTGACGAATGGGCGCTGCCAGCGAATCCGACAAATCGAGACTCTCGATTGAGGCACGAATCTTCGCTGCGTTTGGCTCTTCTGAATTTGGAATTGAATCGTCCGGCATGTTGATCTCGTCCTATTCGCGCGAGCGCAGGTTTTGTCTGGGGTGCTGGCTCGATGCGAACCGGCATTATACAGACCGCGACAATTTCTGCAATCGTGATTACGAATTCATCAACGCGCGTTCGATTTTGACTAAGACTGTTTGCGTCAGTAGGATGTGCGATGCTCTATTGATTTCTTATTCCGGTTAATCATCAAACATGAGTTCAGTCACATCGCCCGCTCCCGATCCATCAATGCCCGAGCATCTGCGGCCTGAGGTTGTGCAAGCTATCGAAGAGGCCCACGAACTTGCTCGCGGCGGGGACCACAGCGGCGGGATTAAGCGTTTGGAACAAGCGCTCGCCAACATCGCAAAGTCGTCTCACCTCGACGAGTTTAAAGAGCGTGTCAGTCTCGCAATGGCTCTAGCGGAGTTTTCCGTAAACGCGGGAAATCCTCAGGACGCGATTCAGCGGCTCGCCACCGAGTTTGGCGTAGCGAAAGATACGTTCCAACAGATCAAAGCCAGCGGAACCGACAATGATAAGCGCACTGCGTTTCGCGGTCTCGTGCAGCTCAAGGATCTGCACACGCGCCTAAAATTAATCGGGGAACCCGCGCCCGAGCTTCATATGCATCAGTGGCTGAATACCGATCCATTACAACTCGCAGATTTGAAGGATCAAGTTGTATTGCTGGAATTCTGGGCGACCTGGTGTAAACCGTGTGAACAATTGTTTCCGAAAATCAAAGAACTACACGCTCAACATGCGCCGCTCGGCTTGAACGTACTGGCGTTAACGCGTTACTTCATGGCTTACGGGGGCACCAGCGAGGCGCAAGCGCAGGAGCTGACTTTAATTCGGGAGTTCACTGACAGACACGAAATAAAGTTTCCGGTCGGAGTTGCAGAAGACGAAAATCTTCAATCGGCTTACGGCGCTACCGCCCTGCCGATGCTGGCGTTGATTGACCGCGGCGGAATCGTCAGGTCGTTCGCGTTTTCTCCCGACGACGAAAATTTCCAACGTGTGCTTGCGAGCTGTCTCGGCTAGCCATAGTGAAGGCTATACGCGCCGTTCTTTCGAAAAAGGCGTTTGTAAATCCGGCTACTTGCTGGTAGGATGCCCGGGCTCAAACCGCAGTCTTCTGCTTTTAATGCGTCATACGTCGCTTCCAGGAGACGGCATTTCCTGCGATTTGGGCCGTAAGACTAACCGGGTTAATGGCCTTACCAAAGGCCCTGCGGAAATCGCAATTCCACTTCCGCAAAACTGAACCGGGACTCCGTCTTAGGCGATCGAGAACCGAAAGCGCATCTGCTAACAAGTCAGCGTTTGGGATTCTCACGCTGCCAGGCAAACGTGACTTGGCACTGATTGAAAAAGCGACACTGAATCAACAACCAGGGGCTTGTCCCCGTATCTTGAAAGGAGAACAGAACAGTTTATGGCTCTCGTAAGCACCATGCCCGAGAAAGGGCAACAAGCGAAGGTCTATGACATTCCCGAAGCCGATCTGGCGAAATATGAAGCCGTAGAGGGCACCAAAGCCACCTACGACGAAGCGAAAGAGAAGATCGCCGGTGGTAAGGAACTCGGCACGGGCGTCGACCTCGACAAAGCAGATGTGCAGGCCTATAGCGACATCTGCATCTGCTACTTCTGGTGGCGCGGCGTTCTGTATTACCGCTATCAGTACTGCTGGCAGGACTGCCCGTAACCGTAAGGTTGCGTTGACGCATTGGAAGTTCGCGCTCGATCGGCTGCGGCCCGTCGGGTCGCGAACTTCTGATTGCCTTCGCCGACACGGCACCCTCGGAAGGAAAATCATTCGGTCTTAAGAGCGGCGATTTCATATCGCTAACTTCACACGGGAGGAAAACGGTATGCCTTTAGTAACTTCTATTCCCAAAAAAGGGGAACAAGCAAAAGCCTACGACATTCCTGACGCCGACCTGGCGAAATACACCGCGGTCGAAGCGAAACAAACAACGTACGAGGAAGGTAAGGATCGCGTCGGCGAGGGCGAAGAAATCGCAGGCGGCATTGAGATCGATCAGGCCGATGTGCAAGCCTACAGCAACGTCTGCATCTGCTGGATTCACCTCGGACATCGCTGGTATTACCGCTACCAGTACTGCTGGCAAAGTTGCCCCTAACAACACACACATCCGAATGCGCGCTCGACTAAACTAAACCGAGCGCGCATTCACATTTTTGATTAGCGTTATCTTTCAGCCGCTTCGTCCCGATTATCGCGTCGCGATCGATTGTCCTCTTCCTAATGTCGTGAATACCATCATTCCGAGATCCGGCAAGCTGTGAGTTCGTTTTCTCAGCCGCGATTTTCCCGTCTGACTCTTTTACTAATCCCGTTCTTTCTGTTCCCGCTGCTGGTTCACATTTATCTCGGGACCTATAGCCGGTTTATGGCGGACGACTTTTGTTCAGCCGCGACGGCGCAGTCCCTGGGTATTTTTCGCGGAGCGGCTTTTTGGTATTTCAACTGGTCTGGCCGGTTCTCGGCGAATGTGCTCGATGCTATCTGCGGTTACCTGGGTCCGAAAGCATCGCCCTACTCCACGGGTGTGGTCGTAGCACTTTGGTTTGCAGCTCTCGCCTTTGCTATTCAAAGACTCCTGCGCGTCTTCCATCGAGACGCTTCGATTTGGCTCTCTGTCCTGACCGCAGCCATTCTCTTGTTCGTTACGCTGGAACTCACGCCGAATGTCGGCCAATCGCTCTACTGGGGGCAGGGAATGCGATCGTTAGTTCCGCCATTGATACTCGCAGCGATATTTATTTCGATACTCGGCACGGTGAGTCTACGCGGCGCCCGGCGACTTGGATGGTTCCTTGGCCTTGGTCTGCTGCTGACATTCATCGCCGGAGGATTCTCAGAAACATATGTAGCAGTGCAAACCATCGCCCTGGCAATGGCGGTGGTTATCCGGTTCCTAAAGCAGGATCGAAATCGTTATACCGGTTCGGCTTTACTGCTCGCCGGCCTCGTCGGCTCGGTGTTGGCGATGATTGTTGTGATCTCCGCTCCCGGCAACGCAATCCGGCGTACGCCTTTTCCAAAGAGCCCCGCTCCACCCGACATCGCAAAGATTTCAGTCGTCGGGTTTGTTTCCTTTTTCGACAAGGCGTTCGGATCAGGCATTAACCTTGTCGTGGTTGCGGGTCTTGTCGTGTTTGCTTTTTCGTTAGGCGCTTTTCTACTTAAAGACAGTACGCGTGTTCCTGTTTCGAGAATTACGCTGTTGGTTGTGCCCTTGGCCGGCGTCGTATTGCTCTTCGCGTGTCACATTCCGATTGCCTACGGTGCGTCGCTGAATCTTCCGGATCGCACCCTCATCATTCCAGCTCATGTGCTCGTCATGGTGCTGTGTGCATGGTTCTATCTCATAGGTCAGAAGGCGCAACAGTATCTGAGGACACAATCATGGCCGGCAGTTGTTGGCATTGCCCTAATACTTGTTTTCGCCGGCGTGAGCGTTTATGCGGGAGCGCGACGCGCAGAGTTTGGATCCGCTTTACAAAACTATGCGAAAGCCTGGCAGCAACGCGAACAGTTGATCGCCACAGCCAGGTCAAAAGGCGAGCAGTATGTTCAGGTCCCAAGGCTCTACAATGTCATGGCATTGGATGAGGTCGAGCCCGATCCCAAGATACTCTGGCTGACAAAGTGCGTTCAGGATTACTACGGCATCGCCGTGCTGACCAATTACGATGGAGCGCCGGATCCAAACGCGGATCTTCACCAGCGGCAAACAGAATTAGCAGCAGAACTAATTAAGCCACCAGCCGGCGCGTCGCCAGCCTACCTTAATTCGATCTATCGCCCCGGACGCGGCGTGGCGCAGTTTTATACGACGAACGCGAATTACGAACAGGTGAAGAGTCACTATCAATCTGAACTCGCGCGCGAAGGTTGGAAGCTGTTCGGCGAACGCAAGCTGGAAACATTTCAGCGTTACAATGGGGCGATGCACGCGCTTTTTTGCAAAGACCATTTTGCGGCGAATCTCTTTTTCACAGGCGAAGAAGCGCCACGGTTCGGCTATAACTACTCACTCGCTATCAATTGGGGACTATCGTCAGGCTTTGTGTGGGGTGTTGAAGATTGTAAATAGCCGAACATGAAGGAGCGTACTCTGGCCGGCTTCCCGAAACTTTTCGATCAATTGCGCGTGGCAGTCCTAAACCGGTCAACGGTTTTGCCTGCGATTCTGCTTTGCCTCTTTGCAGTCGCGCTCCTGTCGCTCGCTTATTCACGAGGAATCACTCAGGACGAAGTAATTCATATCCCGGCGGGCTACTACCAGGTCTTGCATCGTGACTTTCGGATGAACAATGTCACACCGCCGGCAGTGAAGACATTTTCGGCAGCGCCTGCCGTCCTGGTTGGCATTCGGCCTGTGCTGCCGGAGTTTCCAGAAACGACGAAGGTCGATTACGAAACGCGCGACTATCAAATCGCGAAAGAATTCTGGACCGCGAACAGTCCCAGGTTCACGACGATATTGTTCAGCGCGAGAGTCGGTGCGGTTGGGCTTACCGTTATCCTCGGCTTCCTGATTTTTGTGCTCGCTCGCCGGTTATTTGGTAAACGGACCGCTGTGATCGCGTTGGTGCTTTTCATTCTTGAGCCAAACATTCTCGCTCACGGCCACATCGTTCACGCGGATGTGATCGCAGCCCTCGCCTTAATCTTTTTTTGCTTCGTGGCTGTGAACTACTGGGTCAGCAGAAGCTTGAAATGGACGCTGCTGCTGGGCGTGGCGACCGGCATCGCCTTGATTGCCAAGTTTACATTGCTGCCGTTCGCCGGTGTTTTCCTGATCCTGTTGCTAGCGCGTTGGCATGGCTCGCGTCAGTTGCTGATGCGAAACATTTTCGCGAAGTGCGGCGCAATGTTTCTTTGCCTGCTGATTCTTAACGCGGCATACCTTTTCGAGCCGCGGCGGCCTGCCGACGCTCAGACCGAACTCGCCAACGTCCCAGGTATTGTTGGAGTTCTGGCTAATAGATTGCCACAGCCAATCACTAGCGTCAGCATTCTCCTGCCCACTGATTTCATTCAGGGGTTTTCGCGCCTGTCGATAATCAACCAGAACGGTCACGACGCGTACCTCCTCGGCAGGTACAGCGTCACCGGGTGGTGGTATTACTTTCCCGTCGCCTTTCTTCTGAAAGCCACCATACCGTTTCTGCTACTAACTCTGGCGGCGGCTGTTTGGGCAGTCGCACGCTTCATTAAGAAACAACACCGGCCGCTGGTTCCGCTTGTGGCGGCGCTTCTGTTCTATTCAGCGCTGTTGACTACCAGTCGAATTAACATCGGCGTTCGTCACATCCTGCCGCTGTTTCCCTTCATGTTCATTATCTGCGCAGCGTTCATGAATTGGCTGATCGAGCGCAGACAAGCGCTGGGCCTGACCTGCGCGGTTGTGCTGCTTGCGGCGATGGGGTTTGAAGCGGCGCGCTCATGGCCGGCGTACATGTCTTACATGAACCAGTTCACCAGCGGTCATCCACGCTGGACTTATCTTGGGGATTCAAACATCGAATGGGGACAGGACACGACGGCGTTGGCTGCCTATCTCAACGCGCGAGGCATTGCCAGAATCCGCGGTGCGATGTTGTGCGGCGAAGTCGCGCTGCCGCGGTACGGCATCGAGTACGTGAATCTGCTGTCGGGCAATTCCGAGCAGGCTCCAAAAACTGAATTCATAGCGATTGGAGCAAACTTTCTCAACGGCTCATTGATTCCGGGTAACCGCGAATGGTTTGAGAGCTATCGCAATCGTCAGCCGGAAGCTGTCTTTGGCAATTCGATCTATCTGTATCAACTGAGAGACGGACGTTGACTCAGTTTCGCGACTCGGTGCGACACTCGCTTCTCAGTTGTTCCACCGATCTGTATAATCGCGCCGTTTTCGCGTTCCCCGATCGTGCGAGTCGCACTGCGAAACGTTTTTCACAATTCATTCAGTCTTAGTCATCGAACAATGTCAGACAAATCAGATCCCAAGATACCTTCGGGCATGATGCCGTCTCCCGGCGCCGCGCCCGCCCAAGCTCCGCCAGCAGCGGCCATAGCTCAAGGAATGAAACCGGTGGATGGCCCAATTCCTCCGGGTGGTCTGCCTCCCGGTGGACCAATGCCCGCGGGTGGCGCGATGCCTCCACCAGGAGCAATGCCGAAAGGCGGACCAATGCCTCCACCGGGTGAGATCCCCGAAGGTGGCGGCATGATGAAAGCCGCGCCCGGTTCGGCAATGCCGCCGGGGGGCGCTCTGCCGCAGGGCGGTGCTGTTCCCGAAGAGATGATGAAGCCGAAGAAGAAGAGCGCGCGGCCTTACATCGGTCGTTCGGTGAAACTTCTGGGCCGGTATAAAGGCGCGGTCATCTTCACGACAGTTCTGACGCTGCTGGGTGCCTTGACGCCGTTTTTAGTGAGCGCATCCTTCGGACCGCTGGTCGAAATTCTGGGGAACGCGGCCCGCGGTACTGGCGGCATGAGCAGCGTTTGGACGGCAACGGGCTCTCTTTACAAAGCGGCGCCTGGGGCCTCAGGGTTACAAGGCTGGCTGGGTACGCCACTGACCTTCACCACCATTTTCGTGATCTGGGCCGCGGCGACAGTCGGTTCAGCAGTATTGCGCTTCATTCAAATGTGGAAGACGTCGAACCTGGAGCAAAAGATTGTCTCGGAACTTCAGTCGAACGTTTACGACCACGTGCAGACTCTTTCGCTCGACTTCTTCACCGGCGGCAAAACCGGAGCGCTGATGCAGCGCGTGCTCAACGAGTCTCCAAACGTGCAGAAGCTGGTTACGCAAGTGCTGCTGACGCCGATCCTCGACGTCATTGTATTGATCACGGCACTCTTCTACCTGTTGGGCATGAGTTGGCAGATGACCCTGGTCGCATTTGCGTTGGGCCCGGTGGCTTTCGTCTTGTTTCGCTTCACGATGGCCCAGCTTCAGAAATCGTCTGAGTCAATGATGAAGACCTCGCGCGAGCTCAACAGTGAACTCAACGAGTCACTCACCGGCATGTCCGACATCCAGATTTTCAATGCGCAGGAAAAACGCAGCGGCCGATTTGCATCGCTGGCGCAATCCACGGCGAACGATACGGCGCGGTTGTTCATGTGGATGCATTTGACCAACAGCAATTCGCTGATCTACGTCGCCCTCAGTACCGCGCTGGTGCTGCTGGTCGGTATCCAGTATGGCCCTCGGTTTGGTCTGGGTCTGGGCGAGCTGATTGTCTTCACCGGATTCATCCCGGCGATGTTTGCTCCGGTGCAGCGCATCATCACGTCTTACAGCACCTACAAAACGCTGGAACCGGGCATCGTCGCGACTTACGAATTGCTGGATACGAAACCGACGGTGATCGAAAGACCGAACGCGCGAAAGCTGGGCAACATTCACGGCGACATTAAGTTCGAGAACGTCGTGTTCGGCTATACGCCGTTTAAGCGAATCCTCGACGGCATCAGTTTCGAGATCAAAGAAGGCGAGGTCGTCGCATTTGTGGGCGCGATCGGCTGCGGCAAATCGACCATCATGAATTTGCTGCTCCGTTTTCTGGAGCAAGACAAGGGCAAGATCACCATCGGCGGCGAAGATGTAACTGAAGTAACACTTGCATCATTGCGCGAGCAGGTTTCCAAGCTTTCACAGTTTCCATTCTTCCTGAAAGACACGGTGCGAGAGAACATTCGACTTGGTCGGGGTAATGCTACCGATGAAGAAGTTGAAGAGGCTGCGAAACTGGCCAACGCACACGATGTGATCGTTAACGAGATTGATAACGGCTACGATTGTATTGTCGGCGACCAGGTGCCTTCAGGCGGTCAGAAGCGGTTGATCGCGTTTGCGCGCTGCATGATCCGCAAACCGGAAGTGCTGCTGCTCGACGAACCCACTGAGAACCTCAACGACACCAACCGGGTGGCGATGGCGCAATTCATTCGCAACTATGCGAAACAAGGTGACAATCCCCGCACCTGTATCATCATCAGCCACGACATGAACTTTGTGCACCTTGCAGCCGATCGCATCATCGTGATCGACAAGGGCAAGGCGGTTCAGAGCGGCACACACAACGAGCTGCTGCAGCAGGAAGGTATCTACAAGACTCTCTACGAACTAAAGAACATCAACCCCGATCTGTTGCGCACGCGCGAAGGCGCTGGCGGCGCGGCGGACGGCGAGCCTGATGAGCTGCCACCCGGATTTGTGCCGGCTTAGAAAGAACATCGAGTTCGGCGGCAGGTCTATCATCTTTCTCAAGAAGTCACGGCTCTCAATCAAGATAAACATCGCGCGGTTGCAGCTCGCAATCATGACGTCGCATCAAGCTCGCAAATTAGGCACGGGTCTATTGTTAACACTGATTGTGGCCTGCGCCATTGCTCAGGCAAAAGTACCAGGATCGCTAACAATACCTGGTGCTGAGCGCTACTCACCGAGACTCCTTATTCCGATAGGACATTCGACTGCCATTCTCTCTGTAGCGTTTTCGCCGGATGGACGTTTTGCGATGACGGGTGGGGCCGATTGGAACGCTATTCTCTGGAACGTCGGAACAGGAAAGGAACTGCGACGGTTGGAAGGTCATACGTTTCACGTTACTTCTGTCGCGTTCTCACCGGACAGCAAGCTTGCCCTGACAGCAGCCGGCAACAAATTCGCGCCGACCGTACCGAGCGTAGATAAGACCGCGCGCTTATGGGATGTGGCTACCGGGAAGGAAGTGCGCCGCTTCGAGGGGCATACGGATGGTATTTGGTCTGCTGCGTTCTCGCCTGACGGTCGTTGGGTGGTAACCGGAAGTTCGGATAAGACGGCCCGGCTATGGAGTGCAACAACTGGACGTGAAGTGGCTCGGTACGATCATCCGGCGACGGTTGAATCAGTAGCCTTCTCGCCAACAGGAACGTCCGTTCTTACTGGCTGCTCCGATGGCAAGGCACGGCTTTGGAAGATTAGCTCGGGCGCAGAGACCCAACAGTTCACAGGTCATAAAGGCCGCGTAACCGCCGTTGCTTTTTCGCACGATGGTCGATTGATTGCAACGGGAGGTCAAGACGAGACAGCGCGGCTCTGGGACGCGGCAACCGGGGACGAAATCAAACGGGTTAGCGATGGCTATCAGGTTCAGTCAGTCTCTTTTTCCCCCGATGATCGAACCTTGTTGGTGAACTCTGTTGTTCACGATGTCACGACTGGAAAGGCATTGAGATATTTCGAAACTCCTGCGGAGTCGCTCGCGACCGCGGCGTTTTCACGCGACGGGCAACTTGTCTTAACTGCCTCCGCGGGAGCCAGTAGGCCATCGGCACTCTTATGGAATGCTGATACAGGAAAGTTAGTTAACGAGTTCGCAGGCTTGTCGGGCGCAGTTAGAGCGATCGCCTTATCGAACCATACTCGCTACGTCTGCACCGCAAGCAGCAACCGGATGGCTGCGGTTTGGGATGTGCGTAAGGGAGAAGTGGGATGGCGACCATCGGATTACGGAATATGGTCGCGAGCTACTGACATTGAGCGCCATCATTCGAGCTTCGGATTGATCACTTACGAATACGCTTTCGAATCGTGCGCGTTTTCACCAGACGGTCGATTCCTGGCGACCGGGTTCGCAGGTGGAGTAATTCTGTGGGATGCAGCGACTGGCTCTCCCGTAAAATCGTTTCGATTGACGGAGCTTATAGACGGAAAAATTACAACGCTGAATAGTGAGGTTAATGCCATCGCATTTTCGCCGGACGGAGTTTCTGTTTTCGTCGCGGGCCGGAATATTGTTCCCCGATTATGGAATGTGAGTTCCAATAAAGAGGTCAAGCGCTTTGGCGAGACCTCCCTAAACACAAACTCTGTTGCATATTCACCAAATAGTCGATTTGTGTTGACCGGAGACACCGACAACGCTGCGCGCTTGTGGGACGTCGCCTCTGGAAAAGAACTTAAGCGATTTGGCGTCCAGGATGCCGTTAACTCCGTCGCGTTCTCACCGGACGGCAGTTCGGTATTAATTGGGAGCGGGGGCTATCAGGCCCTGGGGAGCAATGTGTTCGGCTTATGGAATTCAACGACAGGAGGGGAAATTCGGAAGTTCAAAGGCCATACTTCTGGCGTAAATTCCGGGGTTTTCTCTCCTGACGGACAGACGGTTTTATCTGGAAGCTTTGACGGTACGGCGCGCTTGTGGAACGCAAAAACTGGAAGAGAGATTCGGCGATTTAACGGACACTCTGATTCGGTTCGTTCGGTTACGTTTTCATCTGATGGACGGTTCATTCTAACGGGTGGCAATGACGGCACGACTAGATACTGGGATGCTTTCACCGGCCAGGAACTCTGTCGCCTAATCTCTTTCGCAGATGGAAATTGGGTTGTGCTTACGCCTGAGGGATTGTTCGACGGGTCGCCCGCCGGGTGGAATCGATTGAGTTGGCGCTTCTCACCAGAGCCTGCAGACGTTGCACCCGTCGAGAGTTTTTTTAGCGAATATTACTATCCGGGGCTACTTGCCGACATCTTCGCCGGAAAGCGACCTAAAGCGCCATCAGACATTTCACAAAAAGATCGTCGGCCGCTTGGGTTGAGACTAGCGTTCGCTGGTGGGACGCCCGCCGCCAACCTCAGGACGCGAACCGCATCGATGAAGATTGATGTTTCGGAAGTGTCCGCCGACAAGGATCACAAATCGAGCAGCGGCGCGCAGGACGTGCGTCTCTTCCGCAATGGATCCCTAGTGAGAGTCTGGCATGGGGATGTGCTGAACGGAAACAATAGCGTCACACTTGAAACGACAATTCCCATCGTCGCCGGCGAGAACAAGTTCACGGCTTACGCATTCAATCACGACAACATTAAGAGTAGCGACGCAGAATTAGTTGTGACTGGCGCAGACACTTTGAAGCGGCAGGGCACGGCTTATGTGCTGGCGGTGGGAGTGAACAATTACGCCAACGAGCAATATAACTTGAAGTACGCGGTTGCCGATGCTGAAGACTTTGCCGCTGAAATCAAACGCCAGCAAGAACCATTGAAGAAATATGCGAAAGTGGAAGTCATTTCACTGTCGGACGCCGCTGCCACCAAAGCAAACATCACTCAGAGACTCGCAGACCTTGCGAAACAAGTCCAACCGGAAGATGCCGTAATCGTTTTCTTCGCCGGTCACGGGACGGCGCAGGGGAATCAGTTCTATCTGATCCCGCATGACCTTGGTTACCAGGGGCCGCGCGAGAATCTCAGGAAAGCCGGCCTCGACACGATTCTCGCGCACAGTATTTCCGATCGCGAATTGGAAATACTTTTCGAAACCATCGACGCCGGACAACTTTTGCTGGTCATTGATGCTTGTAACAGCGGGCAGGCGTTGGAAGCGGAAGAGAAGCGACGCGGCCCGATGAATTCAAAAGGCCTCGCCCAACTTGCTTACGAGAAAGGCATGTACGTGTTGACTGCGGCACAGAGTTACCAAGCCGCGCAGGAAGCTGCGAAATTCGGTCACGGATTTCTCACTTATGCTCTGGTCGAAGAAGGATTGAAGCAAGGCGCAGCCGATCGAGAACCAAAGAACGGTTCGATCGACATTCGCGAATGGCTCAACTTCGCCACCGACGAAGTGCCGAAGATGCAAGAAGACAACTCGCTCGAGGCATTGCGCGGTCGCGGCCGATACGTAGTCTTTGTGGGCGATGGAACTGGGCAGCCCCACGGCCGAGATAATTCGAACAAACCCGGCGACGAGAAGGCTAGAGACAATATTCAGCGACCGCGCGTTTTCTATCGCCGTGAACTGGAAGCGAATCCAATGGTAATAGCGATTCCCAAATAATCTTGCGGACGATTGACAGATAGCATCTCCCGAATTAGCGTTATTTATCTCCCCTCAGCCAGAAATGAGTAATACCCTGAAGTCTTTCTTTCTCCGAGTGCTCGATGTCTCACGCATCGCATTGAGTTTGACGCTGGCCTTGTGCGCCGGCGCCCTCTCGCCATCTGCGGCTCAAACTAACCCGCCAACCGGCAAAGATGCCAAGCCTGAACTGGTGCTTCAGACTGGCTACAACACTTTTTTTGGGGCCACGCGATTGGTCTTTAGTCCCGATGCGCGTCTGCTGGCCACGACGACGTGGCGCAGCGGAACGATCAAACTTTGGGACACCGCCACGGGACGCGAGCTGCGAAATCTCTCCCTGGGTGGGCCGACCGGCATGACCATCTCTCCTCTACTCACCTTCAGTAGCGACGGTCGCTGGCTCGCTTCTGCCACTACGAGCGCGGTGAAAGTTTGGGACGTTATTTCCGGACGCGAACTGCAGACACTGTCCGCCGGGCAAGCGTCGATGGCGTCAGCCTTCGGTTTCTCGTTCGTCGGCTTCAGTGCAGACGGGAAGAAGTTAGTCGCGCTCAGTGACGCGATTCGAGTATGGGATACATCAAGCTGGAGCCTTCTGAAAACGATTGACGCTGCCAGTCTGAATCCTGCCGCGGCCAGCGGTTTACGTGGCGTCGCAGTCGGGCCCGATGGTAATCAAATAGCTTTCACGTATCTCAACGGCGACAAGACCGACGTCCGACTTTTCGATCTGACCAGCGGAGCCGAGACTCGTTCAATCAAACTCGATCATCAGGAAGGCACTCTTGAACTGTCATTCACCACGGACGGCCGGCTGCTGGCGGCGGGAATTGTCGAAAAGAAGCTCAAGCTGTGGGATTTGAATGGAAAGAATCAACGCGACCTCGGTCCCACAGTAAACGATTACAGCGTGATTGCTTTCAGTCGAGACGGTCGCGTGGTCTCTCTTTCCGAAGGCTACGTGGTAAAGCTTTGGGATACGGTGGCGGGGCGCGAACTGCCGCCGTTGAATGTTCCGAACAATGGCGTCTTCCCTGACCGCGGTGCAGTGTTTGTTGGCCTGAACGCCGACGGAAAGAAGGCCGCGACCGGAGGCTTTGGCACCAAAACATTTTTGTGGGACACCGACACCGGAAGACAAATTCAAGAGTTCAAGGGTCGCAGCAACTGGGCGTACTCAGTCGCCTTTAGCCCCGATGGCCACGAACTTTCCGTCGGTGGCCGCACGCGTTGGGATTTGCGCAACGGGCGGGGCTTGCGCTTGCTGCCATCGCCCTCGGACAAACTGTTTGCCATGCCGAGCCGTGATGGAAAACTCGTAGCTACATTTTCGCCGACCAGCAACACGATCACGGTGCTGGAAGCGATAACGGGCCGGACGCTGCAGACTTTGGTCAGTTCAGCGAAGGGTGGAATTGAACGGGCGCGTTTTAGCCCGGATGGCAAGTTGATCGCTGCGTTTTCTTCGCCGGGCGGAACCCCGACGTTAGCCAGCATCAATTCAAATGAAGTCAAAATTTGGGAGACCAGCTCCGGTCGCCAGGTGCAATCACTCAATGTTGGTCTGGCGCCGAGTGACGTCGCTTTCAGTGACGACGGACAGTGGCTGATCACCTTTCAAGGGCAGGGCGAGGTTGCCATGTGGAGTGTGGCCTCAGGCAGCAAGGCGCGCACTCTGAAGTCTTCCCCGATGGCGAATATGGGCAACCTAGCGAATATGCGCAACCCGGGACAAATGCCGAACATGGCGGACCTTAACAACATGGTGAATGACATGCTTGGCTCGGTGGCGGCGGGCACGATGGGACGCAGCGTCACTTCAGTCGCGTTTAACCCGGACGGAAGAATCGTGGCCACGGCGGGAACGGAATCAAAATCCAATCTCGACCTGAATGCGATAATGAACAACTCCAGGAACCAGAAACCGTCCAGGAAGAATCAGGATCCAAACGATTACAAGAAGGACATCAAGATCGAAGTCACGGGTCAAGTTGTGTTTTGGGACGCGACGACCGGCGCCGAAGCCGGCGCGATCAAAGGGCATGGTAAGGGTATTACCTCTGTAGTGTTCAGCCGCGATGGGAAACGGTTGGCTACCGGCAGCACCGACAACACCATCAAGATTTGGGACATGTCCTCTAAAAGCGACTTGCGGACATTGACGGGCCATACGTCCAATATCGAATCGATGGATTTTAGTCCCGATGGGAAACTGCTGGCGTCGGCCAGTGACGATGGCAGCACGATTCTGTGGGACGCAGAGACGGGCGAGCAATTGCTCACGCTCATCTCGCTGGATGATGGCGGCGAATGGATGGTGGTTACGCCGCAAGGTCTGTTCGACGGCACACCGCAGTCATGGAATCAGATTTTGTGGCGCTACGGCAATGACACCTTCAATGTGTCTCCCGTCGAACTCTACTTCAATGAGTTCTATCATCCCGGTTTGCTCTCGGATATTTTTGCCGGCAAACGGCCAAAGCCCGCTCAGGACATTACCAAGAGAGATCGGCGTCAACCAACGTTGAAGCTGACGAGCACTGGTGATGCTTCGGCTCGGCTGCTCAAAGTTACCGTCGAGGTGGCGGAGGCCGCAGCGGACAGCGCCCACACGTCCGGCAGTGGAGCGCAGGATGTGCGTCTGTTTCGGAACGGCTCGCTGGTCAAAGTCTGGCGCGGTGATGTGCTGAAGGGACAGCGTAACGTTACGCTGGAAGCGACAATTCCCATCGTTGCCGGCGAGAACAAACTGACTGCCTACGCTTTCAACCACGAAAATATCAAGAGCAGCGATGCAGAATTGATCGTAAAGGGTGCGGACAGTCTGAAGCGCCAGGGCACCGCTTATGTGCTCGCAGTGGGTGTCAATAACTACGCCAACGCAAATTACAATCTGAAGTATGCGGTGGCTGACGCTGAAGATTTTGCCGCGGAGGTGAAACGTCAGCAGGAAGCTTTGAAGCGCTATGCCACCGTAGAGATCCTGCCCCTCGCAAACGACCAAGCCACGAAAGCGAACTTTACACAGAAACTGACAGAGTTGGCGAAACGGGTTCAGCCCGAAGATGCAGTCATCGTTTTCTTTGCCGGGCACGGTACAGCCCAGGGAAATCAGTTTTATTTAATCCCGCACGACCTCGGTTACGATGGGCCGCGCGAAAGTTTAAATGAGTCTGGTCTGCAAACGATCCTCGCTCACAGCGTCTCAGATCGGGAGTTGGAGAAATTGTTCGAAGGAATCGACGCCAGCCAGCTTCTGCTGGTCATCGATGCCTGCAACAGCGGCCAGGCGCTGGAAGCTGAAGAGAAGCGGCGCGGTCCGATGAACTCAAAAGGTCTGGCGCAATTGGCTTACGAAAAGGGTATGTACGTCATGACGGCGGCGCAGAGTTACCAGGCCGCGCAAGAGGCTGCGCGGTTCGGCCATGGATTCTTAACCTACGCGTTGGTGGAAGAGGGATTGAAACAAGGCGCTGCCGATCGCGAGCCGAAGAACGGCGCCATCGAGATGCGCGAGTGGCTGGACTTTGCGACAGACGAAGTGCCGAGGATGCAACTAAACAATTCGCGTGAGGCTTTGCGGGGCGGCGGCCGTTATGTAAATTTTGTAGGCGATGGACGCGAGCTGGGAATTCCCAAAACCGAAGAAGGCACAAGTGACAACATTCAACGTCCTCGCGTTTTCTACCGTCGCGAACTGGAAGCGAGTCCATTGGTAATTGCAACTGTGGGTGTAGCATCACCCAGATAAAAAGGTGGGATGAATTTTTATGAGTTCTTACATTTTCCGTTTTCTTGTCCTTGTCATGCTTTGTTCTGCGGCTGCGACCCTGGCGTTCGCACAGAAGTCACAGCCGGCCCCTACGCCAACTCCGCGCCGTCCGTTAGCGAAGCCTGCCGCAGGCTCCCGCGGCTTCGATCAATTCGCCCAGCGTGACGCCTCCGCGCGTCTGATCGCGGCGGGCGCGACGCGTAGCGTCGGCGATGCGAACGACCACTACTCAAAAGGCGAAGCCTTTTACAAACAGGGGAATTACGAAGCCGCAGTCCGAGAGCTGCGAGAAGCGCTGAAACAGAGTCCCGACTCGGATGATTCGCACTATGTGCTGGGCCTGGCGTTGACGGAACTTGGCCAGTTGAAAGAGGCGATTGAAGAATTCAAACGGGTGATCGAAGTAGGAATCACAGACGACACAAAAATTCTCGCGTTTTATAACATGGGCAACACGTACGCCGACCTCGGCGATTACGAACACGCGATTGAGAGTTATCAGCACGCGATCAAACTCGATGCGACCTTGTCGAAGCCGCACAACAACCTGGGTTTGGCCTATGCCGCGCAAGGGAAGCTGAACGAGGCCGCCGCGGAATTCGCCGAAGCTGTGCGGCTGAAACCGTCGTACGCCGAAGCGCACTTCAATTTGGGCGTAGCGTATGTGCAGCTGGGAAAGAAGCGCGATGCCGAAGAACAACAACAAGCACTGGCGACGCTAAAACCTGATTTGGCCGAGAAGCTGCGCGCGTTGATTGAGAAGTGAGGGGAGCTTTGCCTCAAAAAGTGATGGGCATCTCATTCACACCTGGCTTCAGCCAGGTGACCAACGTTTGGGGGGCCCGCTGAACACCGTTTTAAACGGTTTCCGAATGAATTCTTGCCGCACGTCACCTCGCTGAAGCGAGGTGTGAATGAAAAGACAAGCGAAACTGATTGGTTAGGACGACTATTGGGTAAAGCCAATAAGCGGGTTGACTTTGGCTTTGACCACATCGATTTATCGCCAGTCGCCCAAAATCACAAACGGCGCCCAGAAGTAAGGATGAGCGAAGCGGGGATCGTGCATGACTGCGAGTTGCGCGCGGCGCAGGCTTTCAGCTTTTGATTGGCCTGCTGAGAGTTCTTTGTAGAACGCCTGCATAGTCTCTTTCGTGGAAACATCGTTGACGCTCCACAGCGAGGCAATTACCGTGGGCGCGCCGGCCTTCGCAAACGCGCGCGAGAGACTGCTGTAAACTGCGCTCGGATCAAAGCCGCCCAGATTTGTCTCGCACGCGGAAAGCGTGACGATGCGCGTCCCATCAAACGAAAGCTTGTAGTTGTCTTCGACAATGTCCTTCACCGACAAACGTCCCGGATCGCCCGCCAGCAACAGATAACTTTCTTTCGGCTCGAGACTGTTGATGAAACCGTGCGTCGCAAAATGCACGTACGCAGTCCCTGCGGTCGATTGCGCGACCATCGCCACGGTGGCGTCTTTGCCGGTGACGACGTTCGCGTGCACGAACATTTTGCCGAGCGTCGATACCTCGTCACTCGCAGCCGGCAGACTACCGTCGGGGTTTCCCAGCGCCAACAAAGGGCGAGTCGCCTGACCATTGCCGCGATTAGCGACCGGCGTCACTGCATTCAGAAGATCGGCGGAAGCGAGATATGCAAATCGTTTCTGCTCGATCAGAAAATCAATTGAGCCGTTCGCGTTCGCGCGGCCCAGCGCGTGTACCGGCAAATAGTAGAGTTCTGCGGCGGGCACAATGATTAGCGTATCTGCAGCGTCGACTTCGGCCTGCGCCGGAGCAATCAGCGCCTCATATAGACGCAGGGTCGCATCTTTGATGGGCGCTACACTTGCTTTGAAGTCAGGGTTGCCGTCGTCTTTCCACAACTCGCCGCGCGATGAACGTTCCAACACGCCGGGCTCAGTGGCGCTGTCGAGCGCTTCGCGATACTTGATCACAAGTTGCGCCAATTCCTCGCGCTTGATCGGCACCGTGCGAATCGCGGGCTCCGCGTCGCGAGTAACCACAAAAATGTAGAGCTCGTCATCGGTCGGGAAATACTCCAACAGCAGAGTTTTTTCCGGCAGGCTGCTGCGAACCTTCACGAGGTCGGTAGGATTCACGGCCACCAGACTCGCATACGAGGGATTCGCGCGCTTGATGTTTTCGACAGCGTCCAGGTAACGGCTGCGCGCGTCGTTGAGCCGGGCGCGCGCCGTCGCAATTTTCGCTTGATCGCGACTGGCTTCCGGCTTGGCCAACTCGACTTCGAGCTCGCGTTCGGCCACGCGCAGGCTTTCGGTTTCGCGGCGTACTTGTTCAAGCAAAGCGGTGATATTTGGATCTTTGCCGCTTACGTTTGCTCCGGCCAAAGCATCAACCAGCGATTTGGATTTGGCGCGCTCGAGATACGCGAGCGCTCCTGAGGCGCGTCCTTTTTTGATCAGTAGCTTGATGAGGTGATCGTACAAGTCACGATTGCCGCGACTCGCGTTGAAAGTTTCGGAGCTGACGTTCGCCGACAACGAGCCAATTAGCGTCTCAATTATGCCGACGCCTTCGGTGTAAGAGGCCAATGCTTCGTCGTCGCGGCCGAGTCGTTCCAACGTTAGGCCGAGACTATCCAAAGTGTAGGCCGCGTGCGCGCGCAGTCCGAGCTCGCGCCAAATTGCCAGCGCTTCGCGCAAATGTTGTTCAGAAGACTTGAGCGCGGGCCCGCCGAGTTCGCTTTCCGTCCTGCCGAGCGTGCGCAGCATCGTCGCGGTTTGCGAGCGCGAACCGAGGGGACGCGCAATCTTCAAAGCGTCTTCGGCAAATTGTCTTGATTCGGCGAGTTTCCCTTCGTCGCGCCATAAGGCGCTTTTGAACGCGAGAATACTGGCGATGCCCCACGCTTCGTTGCGACGGACGAATTCAGCCAGCGCTAATTCGATGGGCGGTTCCGCGGCCGCGTAATTGCCGCGCTCGCGCTCAATCCGCGCCAGCGCCACGTATGTTCCGGAAAGCGAAAACGCGCCGCCCACCAAACTGCTGCTCAACGCATTCGCCTCTTCGTAAGCCTTCACCGCATTGTCGAGATCGTTTTCATTCTCGAACAGCATGGCGCGAAAACTGAGCACCGTGGCGCGGTGCGAATTCACCATCATCGCCGCGAGATCGGATCGCTGCTGCTCATCTTTGTCAGGAGTGACGCCGGTCTGGCGACGATGCGCTGCAATATCTACGGGCTTGATGTCGCCTTTGCCCTTCGCTTGAATCCAATTCGCCAACTCAGCTTCGTCGGGCGCACCGGCGGCGTACAGCCGCGCCAGTTCATCGAGGACCGATTGATATTCCTGATCCGCGTCGCGATAGTTGCCGCGCCGCTCGAGGATTTTGGCAATGGATGTTCGCGCATCGAATGCTTTACTCGTGCGGCCGAGCAGATCGAGATTATTCATCGGCGCCAGCAACGCGCGAAAGTCTGGCGGCGACGCGGCGAGATCATGAACCGGCGGCAGCACGCCCGGCTTTGTATATTCGATCACGTGTCGATACTGGACAACCGCGTCATTCCAATCGTCTGCGTCGTCCGCGATCTGTCCGAGCAAATAGTAGGTTTCATAAATCCAGCGGTGACGCGGATCCTTCAGTCGTAACGCCAGTGATTCTTCAGCAGTCGATTTCGCTTTCGCATAGTCACCGGCCTTGCGATACGCGTCGGCAACCTGCTCAAGTCCATGCGCGATTTTGTTTTCATCGCCACTGCGTCGCGCCAGCTGCAAACGCTCCTCAGCAATCCGCGCATTTTCCGCATTGTCGCCCCGGGCGCTCGCCAGGCTATCGAGATAAGTGAGCATGCCGTCGAGATAACTTTCCAATGCGCCAGTTGCCGCCGTTCGGTAACCCTGATCGGTGCTGGCATTGATTTTCGCCTGCATCGATGTGGTCATCTCAGCCATGCTCTTTTCCAGTTGAGCTCTTTCCGTCGTGTAATTTTCGGCTTGCAGTTGTTCGCCGTGCAGATACCACTCGCCGGCTTCAACATGCCGGCCGAGCGCGGCCAGGGCGCCGCCCATTTGCGTCTGCAACGTGGCCAACTGTTTGGATTCTTTCAAACGGGCTTCGTCGCCGCTCGTCTCTTTTAAGACTTGTTGTTGATCATCGAGGGCGGCCACGAGAGCGGCATAAACAGTTTGCTTGTCACCGACATTGCGCGAGACAGTCGCCAGCATGGATAACGCATTCACTCTGCTTCTGCGCAGACCGGCTGTGGTCTTCGCGAGTTCCGCCGCGCGTGCGAACAAGGTCGCCGCGTTCTTCCAGTCTTGCGCCACGTAAGCGGCGTAGGCGCGAATCAGGGGAACCTGAAACTGCGCGACCGGATGGTTCCACTTCGTCGCAATCGGTTCGGCACGTTCGACCAGCGGCGCAACGTCGTCGAGACGCTTTTCACGCACTGCATAAATTGAAAGTGAAAGTGAAAAGCTGGCCGAAGCCAGCTCCATGTCATTCGCGTTCGCCAACTCGAGCGCCCGCTCGGTTAGTTCGCGCGGCGAACCGGGCGGCGCATCTTTGCCGGCGTCCTTCTCGGCGTCGCGCAGCTGCGCGACCTGCGCCAGATAGAGAATCTGCTCGATAGGCTCGCCGGAGTTGGTGAACACGCCGAGCTTTTTCTCTTTCACCCATTCGGTGAAATGAGTTTCCAGGGTGCGGGTTCCGTCATCCGTTTCGGCCAACAGCTTGCGCGCTGTATCCGCGAATGCATACGGCGGGTTTTCGTAAAGTCGCGCGATGAAGTTCTCAAACAGCAACTCGCGATACAAAGCGCGCGCAGCGTCCGCGTTGCGGCTGATCAAAGTTCGGGCTCCGGGTTCGTCTCCTTTTTCAATGAGCGGCCGCAGCTGCTGCCACAGCGGAAACGCAGAAGAAGTCTGCGCCGAGGCTTTCTCAGTTTCGTCCTTCAGCTTCTTAAGGAGCGCGTCGTAGAAAGCTTTCGCGTCGGCGTTGTTCGCGTCTGCGGCCACCAGTTCGGCTGCGATGCGCAGGGCGTCGTACCAGACGCCGTAGTCTTCGAAGATGCGCGCTTGCGCCAGACGATCGGCGGCGGTCTTCGGCGTCGTAAGTTTTGCTTTTTCCAGGGCAGCCTTGACCTGGACCGCGTCTTCGCCGGTCAGCACGAAGAAGGTCGCGACTGGGCCTTGTCTCCGCTCGAGAACACCTGCTGTCGAAATCCGCCACGAATAAATTTGTCCGGGTATTAGTGAGGGTGCGTCGGCCGGATACGAAAGTTGCGCTGTTTTGGCGTCGGCTTCGTAAACAATTGCCGCGGACGAATCCGCGCCGGCGCGCAGAGTGAAATGATATGAAGCTGTTCCCGGCGCAGCGGTCCACGCAAAAAATGGTCGCGCGTCGTAAGCCAGCCCTTCATACGGAGCGGTGGGTTTCAACGGTCCGCGGGTCGCGCCCGCAGCGATCAATCTGGACGAGGCGTCACGATTGCCTTGCTCGAAGCCACGCGAACCCGCCGGCGGTTTGGGTAAAGGCCGGCGCGGTTTAGTGTCTTGCGAGAACGCCGGCATCCTGCCTGCAATCGCAAACAATGACGCGATCAACAACACGCGCAAGGGTCGATTGAGTCGATCGATGAGGAATCTTTTCACGGCAGGGTCCCGATTGTGACTGAACTGGTCGGGATAGCTATTATCGTCAACGGTTGCGGCAAAGCAAACTGGGGAGTAATCCGACCCGGCTGAACACTCACACAATTAAGCGCCAGAGTTACTGCCTATAGCTTTTCGCGAGACAGTAAAGACGGTGGTGTTTTGCGTTTTGCCCTTCACCTTTACTTCGCCGAGCGGCCGAATGTCGAAGTAGTCGCCAACCAGTTTAGCCGTCGGTTCGCTAATCAAGATCGGCACACTGAATTCCTTGGTCGTCGATTCCAGTCGCGCCGACAGATTGACGGTATCTCCGATCACCGTGTATTCGAGACGCCGCTCCGCTCCCACGACGCCGCAAGTTGCCAATCCTGTGTGAATGCCGACACCAATTTTCACGACTGGGCGACCGCTGCCTTTCCAGTCTTCATTCATCCGTTCCACTTCATCAAGCATCGCGAGACCGCATTCAACCGCCGCCTTCGCTTCGACCCGGTCGCCGCGATCGACCGGCGCGCCGAAAACAATCATTAATCCATCGCCGATGTACTTATTGATGTGTCCGCCGTACCGCTCGACGATTTCATTCATGCGCCCGAAATAATCGTTCAGCCACGCGACGACTTTGTCCGATGCCTCGGATTCCGAAAGCGTCGTAAAATTTCTGATGTCGGTGAAGATAATTGTAACCGTGCGGATCTCACCGGCGAGTGAAGACTGTCCGCGGCGGTCCCACATTTCTTTGGCCACATCAGCCGAGACGAAACGCGAAAAAATATCCATCACTTGCGCGCGCTCGGCTTCAGTTTCACTGCGCAACAGGCGCTCGCGTGCATAGCGCACGCCTAAACCGATTGGCGTGAGAGCAATCATTCCCAGCCACGTGCTGGCGAGCGGGAGAATGATACCGTGGGCGTTGAACGCCCATGACGAGATTGCGAGCGATAGTCCGGCAATTACGATGACGGCAATGAAAGCGATCAGCGGGCGCAACCAGAAGACTGATGCCGCCACGGCAATTAGAGCCAGCAACGTCGCCAGAGTCTGCAGAAGATAACGCGGGCGCTTTAGCATCTTGCCATGCAAAAGTGTCGCGGCAGCATTCGCGTGCAGCTCGACCCCCGGCATGCGTTTGGGTGTGTTGGGCAAGCTGCGATCAAACAAACGCGCCAGCGCCGAGTACTCATAAAAGGGCGTGGCAAAGAGATCAGGCGCATCGATATTAGAAGCGCCAATCAGCACGATGCGATCGCGAAATGAATCGGGAGGCACGGAAGCAGGATTGAACAGGATGGCTGCCGCAGAGACACGCCGAAACGCGGGCGAGCGCCCGCGAAAATCCAACTGTAAATTGCCATCATTGCGCCGCAGGATTTCGCGCTCGCCCAGACGAAAATTTCCATTGGCCCCCTTTTGCAGAATCGCCGGCGGCGAGCCCTCCGCAGCCGTGGCCGTGAGGTAACCTTCCACGAGACGCGTCGCGAAACTAAGCTGCTTTTCTTCGGGCTGACTGGGAATAACCAGTTGCGAGCTGCGCACAAACTCATCGCTGTCCAGCGGCAGATCAACATAACCGACGGCGTAGGCGCCATCAGCAAACATCGGCAGCGGCTGCAATTCTTCGAAGCCTCCAGCCGCGGTCTTCATGGCCACGACCACGTTGCCGGCTTCCGCGATCGACTTCGCAAGTTTCTCATCGGCGGCTTTGTCGTCCGCGGATGCGCCGCCTGCTTCGCTGAGAAACATATCCAGGCCGATGACGGCGGCGCCGCCCTGAGCGGCGCTGTCGATCAGGCGCGCATACAAATCTCGCGGCCACTTTTGAATCCGCACGCCGGATGCTTTGATCGTTGCGTCGTCGATCTCGATAATTGTGAGTGGCTCTTGTTGGCCGCGCTGGCGCAATTCCGGCCGCCGCGCATCGCGCAATTGAAAAAGCAGATCGAGCGATTGATTCTCCAGACCGGTGGTGAGACCGTAAGGGTGCGACGTGTTTGAGCCGTCTGCATCCTTCAGCGGCCGCATCGCCAAAGCCACGACTGCCCAAACGACTAGCGTGAGCAACGCGGCTGCCAGCCAATAGTGCCTACGCAGCAGGACGGAAACGAATGACTGCCTGGCTTCTCGGGACTCTTTTTTGGCCACTATGATGAGAACGTCTTAAAATTTATTAACCACGCGGTCCGAATGCATTGCAAAAACCGAGGCGCACTTTATCACGAAGCTTGCAAAAAGGGCGGCGATTTTCGAGTTGGTGAGACGGTTTCCAAAAAGCAGCGACGCAGATTAAAGTAGTCGCCTCATGCAAGAAGTCTTTGGGCCGCAAGGCCTGATCGCTCAGACTCATCCTGAATACGAACACCGTCCCGGCCAGATCAAAATGGCTGCGGCGGTGTTGCGCGCCTTCGAACAGCGGCGGCACTTGATCGTCGAAGCCGGCACCGGCACCGGCAAGACCCTCGCGTACCTGGTTCCGGCCATCGCCGCCGCCTGCGGCAGTGGCGCGCGCATCGTCATTTCGACGGGCACGAAAAATCTGCAAGAACAGTTGATGGACAAAGACATTCCGTTCCTTCAGGAAACTTTACCGGCAAAGTTTCGCGCGGCAGTGATGAAGGGGCGGAACAATTACGCGTGTTTGCATCGCATCAAACGCGCCGAGAGCATGCCCATGCTTGATGGGCTGGATCAGATCGATCAATTCGACGAAGTTTTTCGCTGGTCGACGCAGACTGAAACGGGCGATCGCGGAGAACTCTCGAACTTGCCGGAAAACTTGCCCTTCTGGCGGCACATCGATGCGCGCTCAGACACTTGTCTCGGACAGAAGTGTCCGGACTACGAGCCGTGTTTTGTGACGCGCATGCGTCAGCGTGCGATCGATGCGGACGTAGTCGTGGTGAATCATCATCTGTTTTTTGCCGACCTGGCGTTGCGCAATGGAGCTTACGGCTCGGTGCTGCCGGATTACGCGGCGGTAATCCTGGATGAAGCGCATCAGATCGAAGACGTCGCGTCGGAGTACTTTGGCGTGGGCGTTTCGAATTATCAGATTGATGATTTGCTGTACGACGTAGGCGGCTTGCGTCTGGAGCAGCGCGACGTCGAACGAGAGCTGGCACGTATCAGCGCGCGCATTCAACGGTTTGCGGACGCGTTTTGGGCTTCGTTCAAAGAGGGCAGAGGACTGGAAGGGAGATTTGCGCTGGTGCCGCGGGGCACGCACTCCGACCGAAGCTGGCGAGACGATCCGGGCGGGGCGCCCGTGTTCCCAGTGGAAGCGGACACGGATGCCGGCGAAGAGCGGGCAGGGATGCCCGCGCTCCCGGGAAACGCTCCACATGACACGCTCGACAATGCGCTCTATCGCCTGGAGACAACGTTGGCGATCCTGAAAGATCCGCCGGCGGACGCTGAAAGCATTTTGCGACGCCTGCGTGAGCTGCGCTTCTCTTTGAACTTCCTTGTCAAAGCTGATGACAAGCAGTTTGTCTACTGGATCGAGCGACGGGGGCGCGGAGTTTTTCTGCGAGGCTCGCCGATTGACGTTTCCGGATTGCTGCAAGATCGTCTGTTCGCGAAGGTGCCGACCGTGGTGCTGACGTCGGCGACGCTTTCGAGCGCGGGCAACTTCAACTTTATTCGCGAGCGTCTCGGATTGGACGACGCAGAAGAGATGATTGCCGAGTCGATCTTCGATTTCGAGAATCAGGCGGTGCTTTACCTGCCGCAGTCCATGCCCGATCCCCGTTCGCCGCAATGGGGGCGTGCGGCGGCTGACGAAGTGATCAAAATTGTGAATGCGACTGAAGGCCGCGCGTTTGTGCTCTCAACCAGCAACGCCGGCATGAACGAACTTTATGAACGCGTCGCCCCGCAGATTGATTATCCGTGCTTCGTCCAGGGCAGCACGTCGAAAGGCGCTCTGCTCAAAAAGTTTCGCGAAACGCCGAATGCCGTTTTGTTTGCGACGGCTAGCTTTTGGCAAGGGGTTGATGTGCGCGGCGAACAATTGTCGTGTGTGATTATCGACAAACTTCCTTTCGCGGTGCCGACGGATCCAGTTGTGGCCGCACGCCAGCGTCACATCGAAGACCGCGGCGGCTCAAGTTTCTATGAGTACAGCGTGCCGCAAGCGATCATCAGTTTGAAGCAGGGCCTCGGCCGTCTGATTCGCAGCACGTCGGATCGAGGAGTGCTCGCGGTGCTCGATCCACGCCTGCGCACGAAGGTGTACGGCCAGCAGTTCTTGAAGAGTCTCCCGCCGTGCCGGATAACTTCGAATATCGATGAGTTGTATCGCGTTTTTGAGCCGGAGGTTTCAAGTTTCAAGTTTCAAGTTTCGGGTTCATAAAAATGGTATCGGGTGTCAGGTGTCAGATGAGCTCACTTCCCGACACCCTATCGTCACGAACTTGAAACTTTAAACTTGAAACCTGAAACTGGTATCCCGATTCCATGAGCAGGAAACAACTCTTAGTCGCCGCGTCTGTGTTGATTGCAGTCGCGGCGGTTTTGTTTACGATCTCGAAGCGGCGCGCATCCGCCGGTCACGTGCCCGCCGGCGTCGTGCGCGCTGGCGGGCTCAGATTCCTCGTGGACGGCCGGCCGTTTCGCTTCGTCGGCGCCAATGTCGCGGTCATGTATCGTGACGAAGATCGCGCCCGCATGCCCGAGACTTTGCGGCAAGCCGCGCAGATGGGAGTCAAAGTTGTGCGCGTGTGGGCGTCAGGCGAAGGCGGCCCAAACGATGTGAAGCCGATCGGCCCCGATGCCCACGATTGGCCGCGCACCCATTCTTTCCGTAACCAACCCGACGAATGGAATGAAGCTGAATTCGCATTTCTCGATCAGGTGATTGCCGAAGCCGCGCGCAACGATCTGCGCGTGCAATTGTGTCTGGTGAATTGGTGGCGCGACACCGGCGGCGTTACCCAGTATTTGCGTTGGGCGGGAATCGCCGGCGCTGATGATGACAAACAGCCTTTCGGCATCAACAAAGAAAAGGCTATGCAGTTTTATACGAATGAAACTGCGCGCTCTCTTTATCGCCGGCATGTGGAGAAGATCGCCACGCGACGGAATAGTGTGACTGGAGTTCTTTATCGCGACGACAAAACAATTTTCGGATATGAATTGATCAACGAGGGGCAGTGTCTGACTGGCCGTTGGGAAGAGCGGCGCGCCTGGATTGCGGAGATGAGCGCGTATCTGAAAAAGCTCGATCCAAATCATATGATCGCGCCGGGCGTTTGGGGCTATCGCACGGCGGCGGAACGGCGCGAATGGTTGAAAGATCACGCGTTGCCAAATATCGATTACTGCGACGCGCACAACTATCCGCTCATGGACCGCGACACCTTCGTAGATTCGCCGCCGGCGCTGGGCGAGTTCATTGCGAATCGGGTCGCCGCTGCCGCGGCAGTCAACAAGCCACTCGTGTTTGGTGAGTTCGGCATGTCGCCGGATGGATTCAGCGGCGCCAGCCAACTTGATTGGTTTCGCGCTTACTTCGATAACGCCGCGCGGGATGGCGCAGGCGGCGCGATGTTTTGGATCCTCACGTCTGATCCGAATCGTGGTTACGCTGTCACGTATAACTCGCCGCGCGATGCCGATTTAGTTGCAGAAGTTCGTGGCGCCTCGCATGTATTCAGTTCGCTGGTCAATGCTTCGCCGCCGCCGGCGCTGCTCGATCCGGAGAAGCATCTGGTGCCGCGGCAGTTTGCGTTTGCGCGCAACGAAGTTGACGAGGGGACGCTCCCGAAAATTATCTACGAACCTGATGGCCGCATACTTTATCGCTTCGCGCCGGGCACGGTGGCGGCGGGGCGATTTGAAAAACTCGGCGGCGGGTCCGGATACATTTGGGGTGGCGGCGTGGGATTCTTTGAATTTGTCGTGCCGCGCCGCGACACGCGCCGGCGCGTCGGCGAGATCGTGGTGCGCGCGCACATTCAACCTGTGTTGCCGATAGATCCGAGAACAGATTGGATTCGCACGCGTGTCACGCTGTTTGTGAATGGAACCGATTGCGGCTCGCGTTTGATTCCCTGGGAAGATCCGAAGACGCCTCTAATTCAAGAATGGAAGATTGATTCCTGGTCGCCGCGTCTGCGCGCCGCTCGCGGCCAGCCTTTCACAATTCGCTTCGCCGTGACGCCCGAGTCGGACTGGCTTTACGGCGTGAACATCTCGAACTGGCCCGAAGGTTATGACGCTCATGAGGCGGCCCCTGTTGAAGTTGAGCTGCGGTAATCGCGCTGCTTATAGGACAGCATGGCTATGCCGCCTGATGTGCGGAGGCGCTTACGCTTCCAAATGGCGTCGCGGAGATGTGAGGCTTTGCGATCTTCTCAATCACATTTGTTTTGATCTTTCGGTGTATCCACACGCGTTACCCGCCCGTCGGTCTTGGGTGCGATTCAAATAACCGACGCGATTCTTTTCTGCAAAATATCTGATTCGCTGGGCGCCTGCTCGGGCCCAATCAGAATCTTTGCGTCGCGAAACATGTCATATCCGTCGCCGGCGTCTTTTGCCACATAATTTGTCGCCGCCAGCGAGTACAACTGTTTCTCATCCAGCGGCTTTCCGTTCACGACGACGCTGGTCACGCGTTCACCTGGTTTGCGCGACGCGTCGTAGGTAAAGCGAATTCCGGAAACGTGGGGAAACCTGCCGGGCTGGGTTTCCACGCTTACCGACGCGACGCCATGCTCCAGCGCTTGCCGCAACGTGGCGCCGGTGATCTGAATTTTTACGACTTTGTTGTTGAATGGAAGAATTGAAAGCACGTCACGCTTGGTGAGCACACCGGGCGCAATTTCAGTGTCGGCCCGAATCGATCCGCCGTTGACCAGGGCGACGTCAGCGCCGGTAGCTTCGCGAAAAGCGTCGGCAATAAAGTCACTCATGTTGGTTTCACGCGTGCGGACGTCTTCGCTTTTCATGTCCAGAGTGACTTCAGTGCGTCCCACAGGTTGCTCGAGACTCTTCAAAAGCTCTCCGTACTTTTCATTGATCGCAACGAAGCTCGAATCGTCGGGAGTCTCCTTAGTCACCTGAATGACCTGCCAGTCAATGCTTTCCAATTTCCCCGTCGCGCGGTTGAGGTTGAGATCGATACGGCCGAGTTCGCGCGCATCGGAAGTCATTTTGAAAATGGGCGCGTGGCCGGCCATTGATTCCAGCAAAGTGTGTTCGTGACCACCAATAATCAGGTCGACACCTGAACAGCGGGCCAGCTGTTTGTCTTCAGCCATCGAGAGATGCGTGAGCGCGACGATGACTTGCGCGCCCGCGGCATGAATTTTCGGCACGACACGCGCGGCCGTGGCGCACGGGGCGGCGATGTCTACGTCGGGACCAGGCCGCGAAGTCTGAAGTGTCTCGGGGAGTAGAATCCCAAACAACCCGACTTTTACGCCTTCAAAATCACGCACGATGAATTCAGGTGTATCGGCAAAGAGTTTGCCGGTCTTCTTGTCGAATACGTTCGCGGCCAGCCATTTGAATTTCGACTCACTCATGCGCTGGCGCAACACATCGGGTCCGAAATCAAACTCGTGATTCCCGAACGTCGCGTAATCGAGTCCCGCTGCGTTCCAGGCTTCAATCATCTGCGCACCTTTGTAAGTGTTGGATTCAATGGACGGCGAGAGCGTGTCGCCGGCCAGAAGGAACAGCGTGTTGGGCGATTCGGCCAGCACTTGTTTGCGCAGAGTCGCGACGCGGGCAATGCCGCCGCGGGTGCCGCCATCGACGGGTGCAAACTGGTAGACGTCATTGACTTGCAGCAGGGTCACGCGGACCGGGCAGTCACGATTCTGTTGCGCAGTCGCACTGACGGCAAGCAAGATCGCAGTGAATAAAAGCAGCGAGAAAATAGCTGCTAAGGTTTTTGAGCGGCGTTTGAGAATCATGGTCCTCCTCGAGTCTTTGAAGTGGAACGCGATGCGTTTCGAAAATTGAGGTTGGATTATACTGGGCGACAGTTGATTTAGGCAGACTAAATGGTTTTCAACTCAACACTATTCATTACCGGGTTTCCCGGGTTCATCGCCGGACGACTAGTGGAGCGTCTGGCGCGTGCAGGGGCGAAGTTCATTCTCCTGGTGCAGCCGTCGCTGATCGCGCGGGCCAAGCAGGACATTGTCAATATCACCTCGAGAACCGGGGCCGACGCTGCAAGCTTTTCAATTGTCGAAGGCGACATCACTAAGCCCGATCTAGGACTTTCGCCCGAGGATTTAGAGCGCGCTCGTACAGACACGCATTCAGTATTTCATCTGGCGGCGATCTATGACCTGGCGGTTGGGCGCGAACTGGCGCAGCTGGTCAACGTGCAAGGTACTGAGCGCGTCAACCAATTCGTCAAGTCGATTCCTAATTTGAAACGCTATCACTATGTCTCGACGTGTTATGTGGCCGGCAGACGCCGCGGGCTAATTCTGGAAAATGAACTTAAGCACGATGCCGGCTTCCGCAATCATTACGAAGAATCGAAATACCTGGCCGAGTTGTCGGTCGATGAACTCAAGTCTAAACTCCCGGTGACGATTCACCGGCCGGCGGTCGTGGTTGGCGATTCACATAGCGGCGAAACCGCCAAGTATGACGGGATCTATTATCTGATTCACTACCTGCGGAAATGGCCGCGCGGGTTGACGTTGCTGAACATCGGCAACAGTGAAGTCCGGTTGGATCTGGTGCCGATCAATTTCGTGATCGAAGCCATGGTCACGCTGGCCCAGGAGGAACGCGCAGTAGGAGCTACTGTGCAGATTGCCGATCCCACGCCGCTGACCACTGAACAGCTATTCGACGAAATCGCGGTCAAGGTAGGTGGGCGCAAGTCGCTTATTACCGTGCCGCGTAATCTTGTCTATCCCTTGCTGATGGCGCCCGGAGCGCCGAAGATCAGCGGCTTGCCGCATTCCGCCGTACCGTACTTTTTTCTGGAGCAGGCTTACGACACGACCCACTCCCAGGAATTGCTGGAGCCACACGGAATCGAGTGTCCGGCTTTTCCTGATTATGTCGACGCTCTGATTGAGTTCGTCAGGGAACATCCGACTTTATAGTCGGGTCCTTGCCAGCGCGGGAGTGTTTTGTTATAAAACTCATTCGCGCACGGCTGGCGTTTTCAGGCCGTGCGCAACAGTATTCCGCAGAAGCTCAATCCCGACGCATCGGGATTCGGCTGTTAATCCCGACAAGTCGGGATTGTAGGTTCATGTTCCGCAGAAGCTCAATCCCGATGGGATTCGGCTGTTAATCCCGACAAGTCGGGATTGTAGGTTATTCCGCAGAAGCTCAATCCCGATGGG
>Ga0134126_10001242_pt1 | contig 32436 bp, 37 predicted proteins | sample KB31752_FD_96881 | JGI IMG/M metagenome (GOLD analysis project Ga0134126, IMG submission 96881) | Terrestrial soil microbial communities with excess Nitrogen fertilizer from Kellogg Biological Station, Michigan, USA - KB3-175-2 | ecosystem: Environmental > Terrestrial > Soil > Unclassified ...
TCTTCGCCAAACTTAAACAATTCAGAGCAATCGCCACACGTTATGATAAACGCGCAACAACCTTCCTCGGCGCGATCTACCTCGCAGCCGCTGTCATCTGGCTCAATTGACGACACGCCCTAAAACATGGCGGGTGTGGCTCTTTCTTTAGTGGCAAATCCTACACCAGTCAACGAGGGAACTAATCTCCAGTTGTGTCTCTCCCTTTCTGAACCTGAGCCTCCATTCATGAGCGACAGACTAGGGGTCGGCTCTTGTCCTGTGCAGGTCGGTGAGCTGGAGTACGCCTTATGGCGTGATCGCTTCGGATCGTATCCTGGGCCCTTTACAACGCCACCATCCGGGGCAATGCGCAGTAAGATATCTTCTTGGATGACAAGGACCGGCACCCTTCCAGCGCCATGATCAACAAGACGTTCGTCATGGGACGGGGTATGAGCTAAACAAGACGAGACTGGATATCGGCGGGTATGCGGCTCGCAGTTCTGGATAAGCCTCGATCAGGCGGGCGATATCAGCCAGGTCCTTTTGGCGTTTGCTCGGGGACGTGTCGAGTCTTGTGCAGACCAGAGCTTCCCCTGGAGCAAATCATCCGGACTAGCCACCAGCAAGCGTCGTCCCAGGACTATTCGTTTCGTGGCTCGCGCGACGAACGGGGCATATCGTGGGTTCGTTTGAAGCTGTACCCGGAGGTCCGATCCTGTAGCCGAGACATTGAGACTATGGAGAAATGTCTCGACAAGAAATTCTCGCCGCAGCCAGTGTTTGATCTGCCGGCTGTGCTCAGTGCCAATGACGATGGCGAGATCCAGACTGACAACATTTCTGAAACCTTGTGGCCATGACATCAATGAGGATTATGAACATGCAAGCTGGTCTGCGAGTCATCATAATATTACTGCCTGCGGTCCTATTCGTAGATTCGACTTATGCCGGTCAGTACTTTGAACGGAACAACTTGGCAATCGATGGTTATGATCCGGCCGCCTATTTCACAGAGATGAAGCCGGTGAAGGGATCACCGGAGTTTCGTTCTAATCTTGAAGGCTCAACCTTCCAGTTCATTTCAGCCGCTCATCGGGATACCTTTGCTCTCAATTCCGCCAAGTACGCCCCGCAGTATGGTGGGTATTGCGCCTAGGGGATGGTCAAAGGGTACAAGGCTACGATTGATCCAGCGGCTTTTACGGTTGTCCGTGATAAACTGTATCTTAACTATAGTGAAACTGTCCGTTCTCGGTGGCTCTCGGATATTCCGACTATGTTCAGAAGGCTGATGCCAATTGGCCGGAGGTCCAGAAGCAAATCAAGGTGCAGGAATAACCGGATACCGCTCCCTGATCGTGTCAATCCACCAATCCCAACCAGAAGGTTTTCAATGAAGCAGATGATGGTCTCCATTGCGGCAGCTGCATGTGTGATGTGCGCAAGCGTTTATTCCTTTGCCAACGAGATGGAGAAGATGTTCAATGAGATGAAAGGCGAGATGAAGGCCGGCGCTGATGCCATGAAAGGAAAACCTGGCACAATAAAGGGTGAGATGAAAGCAAAGACAGATTCGATGAAAGCGTCAAAGGATGCCATGAAAGACGAGATGAAAGCCGCGAAAGATGCGATGAAAGGCGACATGAAGGGAGTCTTGGGCTATTAAATAGAAAACCACGCTCGTTGTTACTTACCATGGCCTGCGCTCGGATGATCCGACCGCGGGCCGTGGTGTTTTTATGCATAGACTATCCGCCGCCTGTAAGGAATCGTCTCTCCATCCGACCAAACGGTACATGGTGCATCTTTGGAGTGAGGAGGCGGGCCATGGCAGCACTGGTTCAATCGACAGACGCGGCGTTCAGACGGGGAGAGGAGTCAAGGCTGTTGGAGGAACCATCGGCATCGGACTCGCCTCGTGCAAGTGATCGGCTGGTTTCTTCCGCACCTTCTAGAGAACGGGTGTGCCGATCGGTTGCCGGTGAGGATCAGCCACTGGCTGAATGTCCCGTTCTTCATCATCCTAATCATGAGCGGCTTGCAGATTTTTAATGCCCATCCAGCGCTCTACTGGGGTGATCGGTCCGATCGCGACCGGCCGTTGTTCTCGATCAGACCGTGGCAAACCGACAGCGGTGACATAAAAGGCGTCACGACGATCCTGGGACATTCATTCAATACGACCGGTGTGTTCGGCTACTCGAATGAATCTGGTCGAGCTTTTTATGAGCCATTACGCCAGACTTCATCAGCCCTACACCTGTTCGAACGCTCCCGAGGTAATCATGGCATCGGCGTCCTGCTGGTCGACCGTCTGCATGGCCCCCCTGCCTTGAAAATGGTAGTGTTTGCCCGTCACCACTCCAGTAAGAGACGTTACACCGTGGCGCGATAATAGTGTCACGGTGGGTCCCGTTGAGTCCACTGCTACGAGAGATTGTGTGGGCGACTGATAACTTGCCACTGGATCCGGTACCGCTGGCGTTGGCTGCCAAGTACTGTTACTGGCCGACAACGCCTGGCGTTTTTGTCCACAGCATGACATATGTTCTTCCTCCTGTTTCAACAACGCATGTAGAAATAAGAGGTCCACTGGACCTCCAAATCTGTCTCCCACTAAGTACTGTAAGCTTACCCATGGGCATACTATTTTAGTGCGGTGGTGCTGTAGTCCGTTCCAGCAAACAAGCCGCCCCTGAAATCGCGACCCAGACCATACATACCCTCACCGGGCTCGTATCCCCAAACCAGATGACCACTGGAACAATGAAAGCCGCAATCCAGAGGCTCAAGCAGTAGAAACAATCCATCAGCTTACCGAAAGTCCCCTGACCTGCTCGCTGTCGTAGCCACACAATTGCATCGAACGGTCCATCTTCGAACGCCACTAAATGCGTCAGGCGCCAGACGACGAGTGAAGCAATCGCGAAGCGTGACCAAAACTCCGTCGTGCTCCACTCGTCAACCATGGTTTCTCCAAAAATTCATCCTTTAAGATCGTTACAGATTTTAACTGGCCAGAAATCGGTGGCTTCATGATGTGGACCGCCAGTGAACGTGCGATCCCGCGCATACACGGAGAATGTGTAGACGCAGCACTCGCCGCGCTCCAGAGTAAAACCGGGCGGTACCACGTACGGCAGGAATGTGCTGCACTTGGGATCGACAGCCCGTAGATCGAATGTGGTCAGCGTACCGTAGACATCGCCGCCTATCGGATCCCCCGGACACTGCGTACAACTGCCCACCCGCGCCGTGCCGTGGTAACAACTGCCGCCAGGACCTGGTATTGGAATCTGCAGTGAGGGGCCGCCCTGCTTGGTTATCGTGACCGTGTAGTAGTCGAAGTTATCATTGGGCCGCGTCAGCGGAGCCAGCGGATCGATATACGGATCGTAGGCAATGCCCGCCACAGGAAGCTTCCATTCCACGGAACAGTCAGGCGGCAGCGCGAACTGGCTGATGTTCAAGTCCGCGCACTTCGGTACGGCATCGATGCGGATCCGTGCACAGATGTTTTTGTTGTCCAGCCACACCCGCTGAGTGTCGCAAGATGTCGATCCGTCGGTCGCCTCCACCGTCAGCCGGATCGTGAACAGGCCGCTCATTTCGCACGGCCCGGTCTTGGTCGGCCAGCAGCTTGGCGAAAGCAACGACAGCGGTTCAACCTTGGTGAACGGTGCACAGAACGGCCCCACGAAGGTAGGTACGAAACAGTCGTCGACGAATACACTGGTCAGTACAGAACTATCCAGCCGCCAGTTGATGAATCGGTTTTGAGCTGGCGTAGTATAGTCAACGCTCCAGAAATTGATCCATCCGCCCGTTGCGCAGTTGGTCTCGAACCCCGGCTTGAAGTCGAGGGTATACCGCTTCACGCGCTTGTTCTCACAGCCGCCGACGAAGGCTCCACCGCTCACCGCCAGACAGCCGCCGAAGGAAACCTCGGAAATCGATGACGGGCGCGTGCATAGCGCAGGCACGGATTCGACGAACATCGCGTTGGGATCAGTCGGGCCGCTATTCAGATTGAAGTAACCACCTATGCCTAGAATGCGTACGTCCTTCTTCGACAGCTCGAAGCTGATCTTCTGCACGCACTGCGCTCCGGTCACCGAGAACACGGTCAGCCTGATGTAGTGTAGACCAGGATTGTGCAGCGTCGTGTTAAGGTAGCCCAGCAGTCCACTGAACACAGGGAGATTCCCCTGCAACGGGCTTCCAGGAGGAACCGGAGGATAGTGAAAGTCGGTGTCATGATACAGTATATCGTTTGACGACCATTCCAGCTTGTAATGCGAGAAGCCTGAGCCGCCCGCCGTACCGGTCACCGGCACGAGAAAACCCGGTAGCGCCTGAATTGTGATCTCGTCTGTGCATTCCTTGGGACCCGTCAATGCGCAGATCAGGGGACGGAAGCAATCGCGAATGCACTGCCGCAGCAGTTTTATACAGCGGTAACGATCGCGCACCGTGCGGGTCCGCGCCAAGCAGCAGCCGAAGCGGACCATGCAAATACACCAGCAACGGCAGAGCCAGAAGAACGGATCTATGCGGTGTGCTGCGAACGCCTCGGCACCCAATAGCGCCTCGGCTGCCTTGGGTGTGAGCATGCGCTCGAAGGTGTCCACTATGTCGGCCGATTCCACCTCGCAGTCGATCTCTCCGGCAATCACACCGTGCGCAATCTCGGCCGGCACGTCGACTTGTGCCAGCTGATCCTGCAGGTAAGGTCGGTAAGCGACCGTCAGTGCGGCCACGAGCGTCTGAAAGTCTTTAGTTTCTGCAGCGGTCGGCGGATTCGACACCGGACGTCCCAGCACCTCGCGCACGCACATCCAATAGCGTCGTAAGTAGTAACTATAGCCGCGGATCCCACGTGGGCCGCGGCATAGCAGCCAACCGAAAATCATGCAGCAACGAAGGTGCAGGAAGCACCAGCGCCACTTGTCCACAGGCCCCAAGCGATCGCGCTCTTCGACCGGTAACAGCGCCAGCGCGACCTTCTCATTCCAGAATTGACTGAAGATCTGATCTGCGAGCTTGATCTCGCCCTCACAATCCGGCTCCTCGCTCGGCTCCGGAATCTTGTCGGGTGTCTTCCCCAGCTTCAGGTCTTGGCTGAGAATCGGTTCATAGGCTGCCAATAACGATTCCAGCAAAAAACGGAATTCTGGATTCTGCACGTTGTCCGTCTGGGACGGACCTGTTTCATCGGTCATGGAAGACCTCCTTGGTTATTTGGTTTCTATGCTGACTGAGTGCTGTCCCATCTTTGATCGAATAATGTTCAATGAATCCTTATTTGCCCACTCGATTAGCTCTACAAGCCCTAACTGCAGAGGTCCCGTAAACACGGATCCCACGATGGTAAATTCAGACTGCCGACCGTCTTTATCGCTATCAGCCTTTAGAGGCACCTGCCCCTTGAGAACTTCTGGAGAGGTGCTTTGAGCCGGGTTTCTGCTGAAAGACCAAGGGGAGTTGCACAAGAGGAACATACAATCGTCACAAGAGCTCCGTAACACTTCGTCAACTACCTCCAACATGAAGTTGACCCTCGACAATGACAAAGAGCCGAACGATGCATGCTCGGCGAAATCAATAGGGAACTGGTAATCAGAGGCTTCTCTTAAAGAGAGCTGGAGAAGACAAAGGCAAAAAGAGTGCCTTGAACGAAGGACGTGATTTCAAGGATATCGAATATTATGTGAGAAGTTAGGTTACAAAAAGAATCGGAATGGATACATCAGAGTATCGAATTGGATTCAGTCGATGCTTCCGCGTAAGCGCCAATTCTGAGAGAACCATAGCAGAGGAATCTGCACTACAATGGCGTTTGCAACGGGCCATGTGCCGGGGAAGCTGTCGGACACTGCACAAAAGCGGTGATCCGACAAATCCAAGCTTTTGGAGTCAAAGGATGATGGTCAGCGCCGTCCGTCGTACCACACAGAGAGGTGTTTCTTATCCTGCAAGGTCTTTTTCGGAAGGATAAAGATTCGGAAGATCTGGGCGGCAATCTCCCGGCCTGAGTAGAGCGAGACTTTACGGGATGACGTTTCGAGTGGATGCCCCGTCAAAATCGTGAATTGAAGGCCGTGCCGTCGTCCCCATTGTTTGAGTTGTTTACTGAGCCGAATTTCGTCCAATGCATAGAGGTCCTGGTCGAACCCACAGACCTCCTGAAATGCATCGCGACGGCAAACGATCAGCGCCCCGGCGGCCCAGCGAAAAAGAATCGAGGTGCCGGTCCAGAGCAGCAACGTCACGTTGGCCCACCAAGGCAACCCATCCATCTGCAACGTGCTGCCACACCCCACATACTTCCCCGATTCAATTACGCGCACAATATCCGCCAGCAGCTGCGGGCTCAGCAGACTATCCGCATCCAGGAACAGCAACCACTCGCCGATGGCCTGAGCGGCGCCGGCGTTGCGTGCCCGACCAATCTGATTGATCGGTTCAAAGACGACTCGTGCGCCGGCCTGTCTGGCCAGCTCCGCCGTGTTATCGGTGGAGTTATTGTCGACGACGATGATCTCGGACGTGAAACTGGATGCCTGGTCGGCAGCGATCGATACCGCAACAGATTGCAGACATCGTTCGATCAGACGCGCTTCGTTGAACGCCGGGATGACGATGGAAAGGTGCATACGAGGGTCATGATGCCATAGGTGCGCTGCGTTGGGAAATAGGTAATCTGTTTGCGTTCGAAGTCGAGGCGGCGATCGCTCATGGGTTGTTCACGCATGGTAAGATGCCGCCGATGCCACTCGCACAGTTTCATCCCATCATCTCCGAATGGTTTTGTTCCTGCGTCGGACGGCCGACCGACGTTCAAATCCAAGCATGGCCCGCGATTCAATCAGGCGCGGATGCGCTGATCGCGGCGCCGACCGGATCAGGCAAGACCCTCGCGGCCTTTCTCTCTTGCATCGATCAGCTCTTTAAACAGGCGCTCAATTGTGAACTCGACGACCATATGCAGGTTCTGTATGTCTCTCCGCTCAAGGCGCTGAGCAATGACATCCAGAAGAACCTCCAGAAGCCTCTCGCAGAAATCGGGCAGATGGCGTTGCAGGATGGTCTGTTGATGCCGGAGCTGCGCGTGCTTGTTCGCACCGGCGATACGCCGATGGCGGATCGGCAGCAGATGCTCAAGCGCCCGCCGCACATCCTCGTCACCACGCCGGAGTCGTTCTTCATCTTGCTCACGGCGGATAAAAGCCGGCGCTTGTTGCAGACCGTGCGCACCGTAATCGTCGATGAAATTCATGCGTTGGCGCCGAACAAGCGTGGAGCCCATGTGGCGCTCTCGTTGGAACGGCTGGAGGCACTAACCCTAACGAAGCCGCAGCGGATCGGCCTCTCAGCCACGCAGCGGCCGATAGAAACGGTCGCACAGTTTTTAGTCGGTGATCGACCGACACCGATGATCATTGATGTGGGCCACAAACGGCAGATGGACCTTGCGATTGAAGTACCGAAGGATGAACTGAGCGCCATCGCGACCAATGCCATATGGGCCGACATTTACAACCGAGTGGCTGAGCTCGTACGAGAACATCGTACGACGTTGGTCTTCGTCAATACACGCCGCTTAGCCGAACGGGTTTCCCACTATCTTGAAGAACGGCTCTCGGATCTCGGACCTGACGCAGTGGCCGCCCACCATGGCAGCCTGTCACGGCAGATTCGGTTGTCGGCGGAGGAACGGCTGAAGTCGGGCATGACCCGCGTGGTCGTGGCGACAGCGTCTCTTGAACTCGGGATCGACGTCGGCACGATCGATCTGGTCTGCCAAATCGGCTCGCCGCGGGCGATCGCGACCTGTTTGCAGCGGATCGGGAGGGCTGGCCATTGGATCAAGGCCATCCCGAAAGGACGGCTGTTTGCCACGACCAGAGATGAACTGATCGAGTGCGCTGCGCTGATTCGCGCGATCAAAAACGGGACGTTGGATCGTATCGAGGTCCCGACGGCGCCGCTTGATATTCTGGCTCAACAAATCGTCGCCGCCGCAGCGACGCAAGTCTGGACAGAAGAGGAGCTGTTTGCATTGGTCCGGCGCGCGGGTCCTTATCGCGAACTGGGTCGCGCCACGTTCGACCGCATCGTACAGATGTTGGCCGATGGCATTGCGACCAACCGTGGCAGAGGGTTGGCCCATCTCTATCACGATCGGATCAATCACCGGATCAAGGGCCAGCGAGGGGCACGGCTTGCTGCGATCACCTCAGGCGGTGCGATTCCCGATACCGCCAACTATGCTGTGGTGGCGGAACCGGACGGCACGGTTGTAGGAACGGTGGATGAAGACTTTGCCGTCGAGAGTCTGGCGGGCGACATCATGTTGCTGGGCAACACGTCTTGGCGGATCAAGGGAGTTGAAATGGGGAAGGTACGGGTGGAAGACGCCCATGGGGCGCCGCCCAACATTCCGTTCTGGCGCGGCGAGGCTCCCTCGCGTACGACGGAACTCTCCGCGGAAGTGGCTCAGCTACGACAATTGATCGCTGAACGAGCTGATTCATCTGAATCCTCACCTGATGCACTCAGCACCCAGCACTCAGCACTTCAGTGGCTCAAGCAGGACTGCGGCCTCGATCAACGAGGAGCCCAACAGGCCGTCGAATATGTCTTGATGGGGAAAGCTGTGTTGGGAGTCGTGCCGACCCTGGACACGCTCGTGGCCGAACGGTTCTTCGATGAAAGCGGTGGAATGCAGGTGCTGATCCATGCGCCGTTCGGAGGGCGGATCAATAAGGCCTGGGGGCTCGCTTTGCGGAAACGATTCTGCGTGACATTCGACTTTGAGCTGCAAGCAGCTGCCACGGATAACGGCCTCGTAATTTCGCTGGGAGAAAAGCACAGTTTCCCGCTGGAGTCCATGTTCGGCTACCTCCGTTCCAACAGGGTGCGAGAAGTCTTGGTCCAGGCGGTGCTGTTGGCGCCCATGTTTACCACGCGCTGGCGCTGGAACGCGTCACGGTCGTTGGCCTTGCTGCGGTTTGCCAAGGGCAAGAAGGTCCCGCCGCAGATTCAGCGGATGAAAGCAGAAGACCTCCTTGCAGCAGTATTTCCGGATGCCATCGCTTGTCAGGAAAATCTGACCGGCGAGCGGGCCATGCGGCAGATTCCGGACCATCCGCTGGTACAGGAAACGCTGCGGGACTGTCTCACTGAAGCAATGGATCTTGAAGGCCTCATGAACGTTTTTCGACGGATCGAGTCCGGCACAATCCGTTGCGTCGCGATCAATACGCCGACGCCGTCCGTTTTTTCGCACGAAATCCTCAACGCGAATCCCTACGCCTTCCTAGACGATGCGCCGCTGGAAGAACGGCGGTCTCGGGCGGTCGAGCTGCGGCGGACTCTGCCGCCTGATCTGCTCGGAGAGATCGGTGCGCTCGATCCGATAGCGATAGAAGAAGTGCAGCAGGAGTCGTGGCCCGTCGTCCGCGATCCGGATGAATTGCACGACGCGTTGCTGACACTGATTTGGATTCCCGAGCCTGACGCCAGACAATGGGAGTCCTATTTGCCGGCGCTTGTGGAGTCTGGTCGTGCTGTTTTACTGCCCCCTCACCCCTCACCCCTCACCCCTCATCCTATCAAGGGATGGGTGGCAACAGAAAACAAGGACCGACTTGAGCAGTTGTTCACAACCGGTGACGAGCAGATGTTCGATGCCGTGGTGCTGGGTTGGATGGAAAGTATCGGCCCAACGACGACAAATGAGTTGGCCGAGCGCCTGCAACTGCCAGTTGATGGCATCAACGCGGCAATGGCGCGTCTGGAGGCTCAAGGACAGATATTGCGGGGACGGTTTCGCTCTACCTCAGCACTCTTCGACGAGGCTCAAGCCTCGCCGGAATGGTGTCACCGCCGTTTGCTGGCTCGTATCCATCGCCTGACGATCGGAATTTTGCGCAAAGAGGTGGAACCGGTCACGGCGTCGGAATTCATGCGATTCTTGCTGCAATGGCAGCATGTCGTTCCAGGATCGCGTCAGCATGGAGAAGCCGGCCTGCTGCAAGTGATCGGACAACTCGCGGGATTCGAAGCGGCTGCATCTGCATGGGAGCCACAGCTCCTACGTTTGCGTATGGCCAAATACGAACCGGGATTCTTGGATCGACTCTGTTTGAGTGGAGCGGTGAGTTGGGGACGCCTCTCTCCGCATCCGAAATTCTCACAAGCAGGGGAAACGGAACGGCGGCGTATTGTGCCGACCAGCCTCGCTCCTATCAGTCTTTTTCTCCGTGAAGATCGAGAATGGTTGATGCATGTTGTTCATGGTGAGACGACCGCGTCTCCCGCTGATCTCCATTCTCAGTTGAGTGCTGTGGCACAAGATCTGTGTCGTGCCTTACAGCAACAGGGCGCCAGTTTCTTCGCCGATCTGGTGCGGATGACCGATCATCTTCCGACAGAGGTCGAGAACGGACTGTGGGAACTGGTGGCGGCCGGTCTGGTGACAGCCGATGGGTTCGATAACCTCCGTGCCCTTATTGATCCTCATCGGCGTCGGGCCGAAGGGCGTGAACGGACTCGTCGGCCACGGCACTCAACTGGACGATGGTCATTGCTTCGACCTTTCTCGAAGACGGTCGAAGGAGGCATCAGCTTGTCGAATAGTCCGCACCATTCAACGATTCGCGCTACCGAGAACGTCGCGCGTCAGCTCTTACGCCGCTATGGGGTTGTGTTTCGCGATGTGCTGACACGAGAATCGTTGGTTCAGTCGTGGCGGGATCTGCTTGTGCAGTATCGACGCATGGAGATGGCTGGAGAGATCCGCGGGGGCCGATTTGTGAACGGATTCACCGGGGAACAATTCGCATTGCCGGAAGCGGTGGAAGCCCTGCGAACCATACGAAAAAAGAATCCCTCCGCTGGAACGGAGCACGAGATCAAACTCTCAGCCACAGACCCACTGAACCTCGCCGGGGTGATTCTCCCGGGTCCTCGTGTCCCAGCGGTGCCGACCAATTTTCTGGTGTTCAAGGATGGCGCACTGATCCGCACTGTGATCGGACGGCAAGGTAACGCGGCGCGCTTCGTTGCCGAGCAGACAGGCCCAGCAGCAGTCCGGCAACCTGCATGAATTCAACAGGTCAGTACACGAACGGTCTGGACGTCTCGCGCAAAAGAATGAGCAAGGCTTCAGAATTCCGGTCAACCAGCTGGGCATAATTCGCTTGAGCAGCGGAAAAAAATGCCGGTTGTTGATCGGTTGGAATTCCCAATAGCCGACTCACGGATCCCAGATACTCTCCTCTTCCGGCTGCCAGATCCTGACTCAGATTCGCTTGATTAAAGGTCACAAACGCCGTGGTTTTGAAGTCCGGCTTGATCTGGCCGTCTTCGCTCCACCAGGCCGCTCCCGACGTGGTGCCGGTGATGTTGGAGGTCGTGTCGGTAATTTGCTTAATAGTGGATTTGATCGTGCAGCCGGTCGGTTCCAGAAGTACCGCAAACATGCCGGCAAGAATCAACGGATGGGTTGGCAGTCGTTGCATGAGCATCCTCCTTGGCTTGAGTACAGAAAATTGCTCAACAGGTTTTTCACTATAGCAGGAAGGAACGCATTCGGTCATCAAGTCGGATATGGGGCGAAGTTGCGAATCCTTTCAGCCTGATTTCCTTGCCAATTTGTAAGCTCTGTTATCAGACAAGCTCATTATATGTCCATATATGTCCATTACCCGCCCTTGCGCGTTGGGAGAAATGACAGGTTGCAGCGCGGCAAAGGTTGGGCAGGGTGAGAGAATAGTCCCGTTTGCCACTGTACCAGCAAGCTGACATGCTGTAGCCAAGTGGATACATTCCATCATGTTCGACATTCATAAGACGCAGGCATTTAAACGTAGCCTTGCGGCTTGCACGTAATTTATAGGAGCCCATCATGGGACGAACGACCACAACTCGCTTTGACGTTGCGGAGCATCTGCGGACGCCGGAGGAAATGGCGACCTATTTAGAGGCTTGCTTCGAGGAAGCCGATGGCGATGCAGCGTTTATTGCCAAGGTATTGGGCGATATTGTGCGTGCTAAGGGTATGGCCCAAGTCGCCCGCGATTCGGGCCTCTCTCGTGAAAGTTTGTACAAAGCCTTGTCCGGTGATCGAAGCCCGAGTTTCGATACGATCTTAAAAGTGATCAGTGCTTTGAGGTTGAAGCTGAGAGCGAAAGCCCCTCAAAGCCGTGTCACTCGTTCCGGTGGGCGAATAGCCAAGAGACGGGCCGCGTAGTGGGGAATCAAATATCGGCTCTGACTTCCTATTTCTTCTCCGGGTTGCTTAACGCTATGCAGCACACTTCCTATGGCTAGTTTTGCATAACCGCTTCGACCAATATTGCATGATTCAACGTATCCACATCATCGGTGGACCTGGTAGCGGAAAAACTTATGCGGCTGGTCATCTATCACGAATGCTGTAAATTCCGTCTCACGATTTGGATGGATTATTCTGGGATGTGCAAGCACAGCGCTATGGTCGGCGGGCTGCTGAGGATGGACGGGATGCGAAGCTTGTCGACATTGCCCGGCAGGAACGATGGATCATCGAAGGTGTTTACTACACATGGCTAAAGCCTGTTTTTGAATGAGCAGACCTCATCGCAGTGTTGCGGCCATATGTGTTCATGCGCGACTTGAGAATTGTAAGGAGGTTCGGATACCGCAAATTGGGAATCAATACTTCAAAGCAAGAAGGGCTTGGAGATCTATATGAGCATAAGCTTATTCATTGCCGTTCTGCAGACGAGCTCGTCTCCCGCGTCGTGAAATCGGTAAATCAATAATCTCTCGGCGCCGCTCGTTCAACGTTATCACCGAGTTACTTCTAACGCGCCCGCTGTGGAAACTCTGGAGCGGGTAGATGAGTTGGAGTGGGAGGTGGAGAAGGAAGCTGGAGTGTCTGATTGTGCAATTGAAGTGGCGGACCAAGGTTCATGGATGGACTTTGCGGCGGCTGCACCTTGATGATTCGCTCACCATTAGGCAGATTGATCGTGCTTTCGACGTTCCCTTGATCATCTTTGTAGACTTGAATGCCACCTTCCGAACTCAGTACTTGGTTTAACCGTTCCTGTGCGCTCGGCTGTTGAGATGGCTCCTCCGCAGCGGCGAGCAACGGGCTTGGCCATACAGCTCCGATTATGATAATGAGGCAGGCAGCGATCCGGTTCATGTAATCATTATACTGCCGACCTGCGGCTGATCAAAACCACGAGTTGCTGAGGGAGACACTATGACACTGGCAGACAAATCCGATAGGGAAATCCTGGCTATCGCTGATCCGATTATGGACAATCTGATGGAAGGCTCTACGGAAATTAACCACGAGAAGCACACAAGGGATTTCACCGATAGAATAAAACGTATCGTCACGAAGGAATATCTTGAGACCGTGTGTAGAAAATATCAGGCTGAACGAGGGTATTTTGGCAGAAGAGAGTTTGTGGCTGTCTTCCGGCGCCCACAATCAGTGGCGATTGTGTGGAAGCAATGGTTCACGAAGCAAGCTGGAGAGTATGTGGCCGAATTGGTTTTGGTGGAAAATGAGTCCGGATATTTAGTCGATCCCGCCATAGTGTTCTAACCTGCCGCAGGCTCGTTCATGCATGAAGGATTGTGATCTATCGAACTACATCAAGAATGCGGAGATGCCCTTGCGCCTCTTGCTACGTTCCGTGCATCGGTTTAGGATTGCTAACAATGCATAGACCATCGTGCTTCAAATTGGGCATATAGGGTCATTCGCTCCGCTTGCGAACAACACATGGTAGAACGCCATCTTATTGACGCCTGTTATGAGCGGCTCACTGGATTTCGTCACCGTTGAAGGACTTCTTGCCTATGGTCGTGCCCTCGCTCGACGAGCGTCGGAGCGGGGACTCGTGGTGCCTCCGCGGACAGAAGCGTCGGGCGATGATGTTGACCGAGTCCGCGCTAAGATAGAGCAAGTCCGCTCGTTCGTCGAACATTCCAAGCCCGGGTTCGCAACAGCTGAGGCATATCGGTTGGCTCGCGAAGGTTTCATCGATGATCAGCTGGTGTTCTTTGCTGCCTGGAATACGCTCCTTGCCGAAGGTTCGCTGCAGCCGTTACTCCGGGCCCCGATCGGAGCAGTAGCCAAACCGACCTATCGGCGTCCTGTAGCCATCGTGCCTCGTACGCAGCTCACTCCTACGCTGGCCGAAGGTCGCATTGTCCTGGAACTGGGTGACGACAGGTTTTGGTTATTGCCACGGGATCTGGGCGACCGGACGCTGTTCTTCACGATGCGCCATGGCGTGTCACAGGTGGACAGTAAGACCCATCGCGTCGGATGCCGTTTGCCGAACCAACTGGACCGGGAACGAGGTGTTTCCAAAGCCGACGCGGTAGGGGCGGCTCTCGCCCGCATGATCGGCGTTGTGGGACAGCAGCTCGACTTTTTGCATCTCGCCAACTACCTCGATCCGCGTACATTCCTTCATTGCATCAGCCGTAGCCCAAACGCCAGGCAACTGTACGAACGAGTGTCGGCGGCGCTGGTGCAAGACGCATCCACATCCGAACCGATCGCCGAGCCGGCTCTCGAATCGTCGGATGTCGGTTGGGTCACGGGATTGGAGAAGTCTCTAGAGGTTGAAGATGCGGCGCGCGCGTTTAACGTCGAGACATCCATAGCCAAGCGGCTGATGAAAGATCCGCTGTATTGTTATCCGGGTGGCAATTCATTCTTCGATCTCTATGTCGACGTGATCGACGGCCTTCACCGATTAGGCGCCGCCCAAAAGGGCAAAGTGACATGCCTCTATACCCACAGTTCCACCTTGCGGGCTTTGATGATTTATTTGGACCCTCGTCCGTTCCATGAAGCCTTTAGCGAGTTCAGCGACTACAAGGAAAGCCAAGATAATGTCGTGCTCCTCACGGTCGAACAGGGGCGGATGTCCGGCTACTCAACGGCGGTTGGACTGTCCGAGCGGGAACGTGTTTCCCGAAATACGTGGGTGACAGTGGAGCGCGCAAGAAAAGACCGCGTGACGCTTAAGCCTCGAGCTCTCAAGCGGATCATAGCCCTCGTCTCTGGAGGTGATTTCGCCGGGGGCGGCGCCGCATTAAAAGAATTGCATGTGGCCGGCCAACGCATGGGGTTGGAGGTCTATTTTGTTCGCCACGGCTATCTAGGCTTGGCCAACAATTGGATCGAACGGGTCACCGAAGAGTACACCCGCGGCATGGGCAGCCATCCAAGCAGTCCCATCGGCAGCAGCCGTTTTGAAGACTTCAAACAAGAGACGGTCCAGCAGGCGGCAATGCGGCATCTCGAACCGTACCTGCGTGACGGCGTATTAGTTGTCTTAGGCGGCGACGGCAGTATGCGGGGCGCTCGGGCAATATACGAAGGATTCGGCGTGCAGGTGGTCGGCATTCCTGGCAGTATCGACAATAATATTGAAGGAACGATCTCTCTCGGATTTCAATCTGCGGTGGCGCTGGCGGATCAATCGATTGAATCGCTTAAAGCCACCAGCGCGGCGATGGGCAGTGTATTTTTTGTGGAGGTGATGGGTGCCGGATCAGGTCATCTGGCGCTGGCCTGCGCTTATCAGGCGAGAGCGGAGGGGTTGTTGGTCAACGAACATCCCGATCCAAACGCCTATATCGATGATGTCATCCTTGGGACGCTCAAACGGACATTGGGAGTGCCGAACAAAAGTCATCTGTTCGTCGTCGCTGAGCGCACGCCGCACCGGCATCACAAAGATGGTGGAGTCCATGGTCTCGTCGATTATGTGGCCGCCGTGATCTCCCAATGGCCGGAACGACAAGCGCGACCAGGTAGTCACTATCCGCTCACACTCGCCACTAAAGCCACCATCCTTGGCCACACGCTCCGGGGTGCGCGACCAATACCGGAGGACAAGGCGATTGCTCAGCATCTGGCCCATGAGATGGTCCACCGACTGATCGAGTCGCCTGATGACATTGTCGGATGTCTCTTAGCCTACCGTGAACGAGGATCGATTGGACCAATTCCGCTCCATGCCGTGACACCCAAGCAGTTCGACTGGGAGGTTTACAGTCGAATGCATGGCAACGCTCACATCACGTAACTCTCAGCCGCCATCTGTCCGCGATCATCTGTCTACCTTTTCGGTATACCGCAGACGGCCAATTGGGAGTTGCGTCTTGCAGCCACACCTTGGAGATGCAGTCCCAAGCGTCTCGCGCAGTTCGCTCTACCGCATCATCGATATCCACCATGCCGACCATTCGCCTGTGGACGGGATGGAACGTTTTTCATTGTAGCGAGAACAGTCTCGCCGGTCGCAGCAAGATATTTCAAAGTGCGCCACGTCGCCAGTCCGTCATACCTGGCATCTAAAATTTTGAAATCAGTTGCCTGAAAACCCATCTCGCGATACCTGTAAATCGAACGCTGGCTTCCGGCGTCAGACACGTTACAACATCCAAGTGTAGGGAGGGGAGATCATGCATTTCGTTGTGGTATCAGCTGTAGCTGTGAGCTTGGTGTATTTGCTGTGGCAGATCAAGCCGTAGTGCTCGTCTCCACATGACCGCATCAAGCGTGCTCCGTAGAGGTCTGCTCTTGCACGGCCTCCAGGGGACAACCTACTGGAGGCCGTGGTTTTTTGCTCTATTGCTAGAAACGCTGCCTCACGATAGCTCTAGACTGGACACCGGTTTCCGGCGTCGGCCACCTTGACATAATCTTTTTAGGAGGAGGTTTAGCATATGTGGTTCATCCTCGTATCGGCAGTTGCATCCGCACTTGCATTCGGAACTTATGGCTTGGCGATGGCGGAGGAAACCTCAAGCTTCGGGTCAGAGTTGAAACAGGAGATGGGCTCGATGGCTAGCGAGGTCAAGGATGAGATGAAAGCCGAGCAGGAACAGATGCAGGATGGTTTCAAGGCTAAGAAGGAGCAAATGAAGGCCGACACGAAGGCCAAAAGAGAGAAGATGAAATCGGAGATGAGAGCCAAACGAAACGCCCTGAAGGCGGAGAAGCAGGAAATGAAAAAAGCGGCTAAGGCGAAGAAAGCCAACGCCAAGAAAAATTCTAAGGAAGCGGCTGAATCGCTGACGCCGAGCACCTACTGAGCCAACGGTATCCGAACGACTCCGTGAAACATGCTGGTTTCAACATGGCCTCCGGGGAGAATCCCCGGAGGCCGTCGTGTTTTGGCTCACGTGAGACTAGGATTTCATGCCGTTGACTGTGGGTGGTATCCGATATCGTTACACGGCTTGTTCGCAGGGCATCACAAAGACATGGAGCGGGAAGATACTGTCGCCCTTAGCTGCCTCCTGTGTTAATCGAAAGTGCGTAAAGGCATCGATGAGACGGTAAGCCAATTGATCAGAGACCGCTGCGAGAACCATTCGGTTGGTCGTCGGGGCCAGAAAGAACTGGCTGGTGGAGCCGGTGCTCCTTTTCCGGCAACATTGTGCAGCTCACTGAAAGCGCTCACTTCATAGTCGTTCAACAATGCATGCACCTGTTCCACGAGCGATTCACGAAAGACGATCACCAACATTTTCATAGGCTGCTCTCCCATGCGCGGACTGGGTTGTCGATGAACATTCGGGTTCCAGCCGGTGTTCGCCCCATTCTCGGGAGAGGTATCGTCAAATACAAGATCAAAGGCTTTTCTCCATCGGGTCGGATGGACCGATGGGTCTACAAGAATCTGATGCCCGGCTCGACAAGTACAGAGGCGATACGCTATAAATCATCTACCAACGGTCTCGTGGACGTATCAACCTGGACGGTTTTATGCAAGAATACGCAGCGTATTACGGTACTGCCTGTATCATCTTTTCCGTCTATCTCCTCATCAAGGGATTCCTTGCCGCGTCAAGACAGCGAAGCGAAGATCATTCTACGACGCTGGTCCCGGCCTATATCTATGGAATCGTGGCATCGATTCTGCTTACCTTTGGACTGGGGTTCCTGCGCTTAAAATTACCTTGGTGGGGATTTCGGATAGTCTTTCCCGGCACAACTCTGCTCTTTCCCGCTATCATCTACCTCGTCGGTCGGCGCCCTCCGAAACCCAACCTCGATCGCGTCGACGCATAGCCGGGTCCCACTCATTGTAGACAGCCGAATATCCCCGCCCTACTTGGCGATGGTAATGCTTGGCACGCCGGCGCGTGGGACCTCGGTGACGGTCATCTGAAATAACTGTGACAAGAGTTTGAATGCTTCACGGTTCCAGCGGGCCTGTGGTCCGGTCGTGTTGACGGCGTAATACTGCCCATGGGATTTCATCGCGAGATCCAGTCCCGTCGGTGCTGACGGCGACACGATCAGGTCCATCGTCTTGATGGGATTCTCTGCCACCTCAGGAGTATGGGGATCTTTATCGACATTGTACTCCGGCTCTTCAGCGATGGAGAGCCCCAGAAAATTCAACATAGCGTTGAAGCTTCGCAATCGAAAGTCGCCTCTGATCGGCCAATCGCCGCCAAAATGCCCCGGGCGAATATCAAAGGTCACGTCGTGGTCGAGCCCCTGTTCGTTCTCATGCTGCAAGCGGAGCCGTTCTTCCTTGGATAGCGAATCGGGGTCGTAATTGGTGATCAGCGTGCCGCCTTCAATCTGTTTCCGCAAGGTGTACGTCTTATTCTGCCCGTTATACTCCATCTGGTATTCCTGTTCGAGCGCTTTGAATCCTTCCGCGGTGACCGAGTCGGCGGGGATCGTCCAGCTTCGTTCGATCATCATCGGTTCCACATGGAGGCTGTTGTGATCTTGAATGGCTGAGAGATGGAGGACCTCTCGCCGGAACATCTTATAGCCGATCTTATCGGACGGATCATTCCGATAGGCAACAACTCCGTCGTTTTGTTTCACCCGGAGCTCCTTGGCCATCAGTCGGAGGAGGAGATCGATATCGACGCCCTGCCGCAGGAGCAGCGTCAGTTTTGATTCGTGAAACGGGGTGAGCAAGCGCTTGGTAAACTCTTCTCCTTCGATCGGCGCGATACTGATGGTCGGATTCTCGGCTACACTTCCGTTGATGAGGGGCAGGATCTGCGTGGCGGCCAAACCGGCGAGAGCCGGGGTAGCGCCGGCAGTGAAGCGAAAATCGAAAGTCGCCGCGATGTTGGAGACGCCGGTAAAGTGAATCGGCTGATGGTGCTGCGCTCTGGCGATGTTCATGAGCAGCTGCTTGGATTGCGATTCAGTAATGGCTTCATCATAGGTAATAACTGCTCGAGTCAAGGTGACCGGCGAGAGGCAACCCGAGAGGACGGCCAAGTCCACAAAACCGATCCATAGGAAGAAAACGGAGGGACGCCAATGCAGTTGCATGGTCAGGACAATCTTTTGATCTTGGTGTTGTTGGCGGTGCGATTTGTAACATATCGGTTGCGAGTTGCCTAGCACCGCAGAGCGAAGAAGTCTGACCTGGACATCAGCAACGGAACAAACTAGCCGACCTCAGGGAAACCCAGCCACAGACGCGACGAAAGGCATCCTTCTTCTTTCACCGACAATGGCTCATGGCGTGCATGCCTGAAAGATCTCCTCACATTCATCACCATGTTTCTCCACTTCTTCGGGGACCGTTCGAAATTCTACGCCCATGACTCGTTCGTTCTCGATCAGCACGCGCGCCCAGCATCCATGATGGATTCCAGACTGACTACCTTTTAAGAAAGGCAGTGATTCCTCGAACATGGAGGCTTCTTGGTAATAGCGCAGGACTATGCTTTGCCCATAACTGGTTCGTGTGACGGGCTTTCCTGCACACTCAAGAATGTGCGCCTGGCTCTTTCCGATGAGCTTTTGCGCGGTCGGCTGAAGGCGATCTTGTGGTGGCGCCGAAGCGCACCCATGCGAGAGAACACCGATCACTGAAAGAATGAGTGCCAGGTACATCGTCACCTTCCCGGAGACATGTGCGACTCTCCCCACTCACAAATTACTCATGTGTTCGTGGGCTCCAAAACGCTTGGTTAATGAGCGGAGAGGCGGTGAGCCGCTTCACGACGGCATCCAACTCATCACGATCGACCGACGTCGCGGCCAGCGTCGCTTCAATTTCCACTTCTTCCTGGCCAAACGCATGTACGTGCAAGCTCTGGGTCGGATGGTGGCTTCGCTTGAGCTCGCCTTCGAGCCAGCTCAACGCTTCCTTCCGACGCTCGCGATGAGCAATCACGTAGACCACGTTCGTGACCTCGACCGTCGTATCCAACGGCTCTCGGTTAATCGCATGAACAATCGGGCGCAAGAGGGTATTGGCCGCCAACACAAAGCTTGTACCCAAGACAGCTTCTAGGATAAGGTCCGCCCCCGCACAGGCCCCAATGACCGCTGAGCCCCACAGCGTGGCCGCTGTATTGAGACCGCGGATGGTGCCTTCCTCCCGCATGATGACACCGGCACCGAGAAAACCGATGCCAGACACCACATACCCCACCACCGAGTCCGCCCAAGACAAAGGCGCTGATAAGACTCAGGAGCGTATCGCCGAGGGAGGCCAGATTAATGTTGTGGATGGCTTCCATGCACTGTCCTTACTACCAGGCGAACCGGCGTCGGCCGAGGTGTCGAGCCCGAAGAAAGCCGGCAAATACCCCTTTCAGCAATGAACCGGTCATGACCAGCTGTCTCCTCAATACACAACGCTCCCTGGCTCACGCCCAGTCATGATCGCACGTCGATCAGCATCCATCCGCCGATCAGGACAAATCCGATTCCCGCCACGATCTTGAGAATTCTCGGTGAGACGAAAGCGGATAGTTGAGAGCCAAACAGCACAGCAAGCAAGCTGGACAGGACCAACGCGCCGGCGGAGGCACAGAACACGCCGACTCGGCTGACTTGTGGGTCGGCGGCAAACAATAACGTGGCCAGCTGAGTTTTATCGCCCAATTCCGCAAAAAACACCGTGACAAAAACCGACCAAAGCGACATCCTGTTTTCTCCTTTCACCTGTTGCGACCACATCCACGATTGCCCAACTGTATATACTCTGTATCATATGAAGAGCGTTCATCTTGACGGCCACATTTCAGACAACATCCGTTTCGGCACATCGAACGCGACCCGCAGTTGTACGGCCCAATACTCCTGGACCAAACTATTTGGTTTGTCCAACGATCGATCCTGTTCGCGATACACGCTCACTTCATAGTCCTTGAATCGAACGGCTAAGCCGACAATCCAATCGAGTTCCGTTGGTTTCAACTTATTGCTTAACTCTCGATCGGTGAACAAATTGAAGTCCCCGAAAAAAACCACCATGTTCTTGTAGAGGTTGGCATCGAAATGCGCCACATATCGAAAGAGCGCGAGCCCGGTGTTATCCGGCCGCGCGTAATAATTGCTATTATGAAACAACCAGCCCATCCCGGCATAGGCGGTTACGTTTTGATTCGGAAAATGCGACTGCCACCAAGACAGATCCTCGGCGGCCAGAAAGCGGCGGGTCACCAAGGTGTCCGCATAGATTTGTTGAATGCCACTACGGTCGAGAGGCGCATCACGTTCATACTGGATTCGCCAGCTCCAACGACCAATCAATCCAGTGAGGGCGTAGGTCATATCCCACTCCGTGAGAGTGATCCAGCCTTTGTTCCGATCGGAAAAGAAATTCTGATCGGTGTAGAAGGTGAGATACTGCTTATATAGGTCTGTCTCCAAATGAGCCATGTGTCGCAACCCCACCAGACCGGTATTGTCTGGGCGGGCTGCAAAGCTGGGGTTGGCGACAAACGCAGCGGTCAGGAAATACCCACCAAATAAGGTCTCTTCCGTTTCCCTGGTGTCCTTTCCCCCGGTCTCCTTATTTTTATCTCCCTGCAGAGAAGGGAGCGGGCGACCATATTTCTCCAGGGCATGCACGGGAGCCGAGATGAGTACCAGCCCGAACAGCACGAACGGGAGTGCGAACAGGCACGAATAGGTCGATTGGTTGGGAATTGTTCTCGACCGAGCAACAAGAAAAGATCGAAGTGAGAGTTGTGATGTAAATGTCTGTATCAAATGCGTCATAACAAGCTCCTTCTGCCGGTCCATGCAGACCTGGCCGGAGCTGTCATCACGTGTTTACGGCAAGTTCAAAAGGCGTGACGACGAGATTCTGGTTTGGTCGCTGAGGCAGGCAATCAACGTGTTGCCATGTTCGGTTCGTCTACTACCGTCGCTTCCCATCAAGAACCTCGCAGGTGGTGTTATGCAGATCAGGTTGCCTACACTTTGATGGCAGGTTGAGAAGTGAAGGACGTATCCCTGCCAGGTAAACGACTTGAACCGCTGGAGCTTTTATCCAATCGACAAAGAGCTGTCAAGAAAAAACTGGTCGAAAGAGATCTTGCATCTCCTCTGATGCGCTGACAACAATCGAACGCGATTTGTACCAGCAGATCAACAGGAGGACACCTAAGAGGCTGCTGGAGAGGAGGAGACCTTACGCGACGACGAAATGCGGTTCGGTGATTCCAGCTCGTTCAACCGTCATCTGCACAGGGACATTTGGGCGTAGCGTCATGACGGGTTCCGGTCGGATCCTCTGACCATCAACCAGGCGCAACCGAACTTTGGACGCGATCGTCGCCAAGATCAACAAGCCTTCCAACTCCGCAAAGGACTCTCCGAGGCACCGGCGTCCACCGGCGCCGAATGGGATGTAGCTGAACAGTAGACGGGTCCGGTTTGCCGCTTCCGAAAATCGCTCAGGATCAAACCGGTCGGGATCCGGGAACCATCGCGCATTGCGGTGCAGACTCCAGGGGCTGATGAAGACCCATGCGCCCGACGGCAGTACCGCCCCTGACGGAAGGTGGTCCTGGGTGTGGGCAAGACGGGTATGGAGACCCCAAGCTGGAGGGTAGAGACGCAATGACTCGTCCCATATCATCTTCATATACCGCAAGCGAGGCAGATCCGCAGCAGTTGGAAGGTGGTCGCCTAACACCTTGTTCAATTCGCAAGTAAGCCGTTCCTGCACCGGTCGACATTGCGACAGCAAAAACCAGGTCCAGGTCAGGGCATTCGAGATGGTTTCGTGGCCGGCGAGTAAGAACGTCATGAGTTCGTCTCGAATCTCTTCATCCCTCAGTTGCCGACCGTCCATATCAGTCGCAGCTAATAATAACGACAGCACATCATCGTTTCGATGAGACGACTCACGTCGCTCCTTGATGAATCGGTGAATCATTGACTCCATGGCCCCCAGTCCACGAGTGAGCCGGCGATGCGTATGTGTCGGCACCCACAGTGGGGTCACGCTCGCGAGAAGGGAATCATACTGTAGTTTGATCAAACTTTGGCCGACCGCAATGGTCTCTCGTATAGTATCGGCTTCGGCGCTGGCTTCGCGTCCGAAGAGCAAACGCCAGATCACCGATAGGGTGAGATACGCCATTTCTTGTGCGATATCGATCACCGTCCCATCTTGCCAGCGGTCCGAGAGGTCTTGAGTCTTGCCTGTTATCAGATCGGCATACGCGGTGACATGATTTCCATGAAAGAAGGGAAGCAACAGCCGCCGCTGATGGTGATGCATGTTACCTTCCGTATGGAGGACGCCCTGACCAAAGATGCGCGATTCGGATGGAGCGACTGGAGCCTTCCGATAATTATCTTGATTCGTGACCAGCACATGCTTGATGTCGGCCGGATGGTTCAACACATACATGGCGGCGTCACGCTGCCGCAAAAGGAGTTCGAGAACAAGCCCCATCGGGAGTTTGACCACATCCCCATAGGTTTGACAGTGCAAGAGAAAGCCGAGGGTGTCTCGCCGAAGTTCGGGAAAGGGCCCTCTCCAACGAGAGACGGGTGGGCCGGAAAGGACGGGAGGTGAAATTGTCTGATTGATCATGCAGGCTATGCGTCGTTTATGAAATATGCAGCATATCTAACGCACCACTATCAATGAGTTTTGACCTGAACTTCAACTGTCTCTTTCGGTTCATCGCGAATCGTGGACAGTGCGATCAACGACAGGACGGCGCACAGACTGACATACCATCCAGGAGCAAACGCACTCCCACTCCGTTCCATAATCACTGTGGCCATCAATGGTGCAGTCCCGCCGAACAGAGCCGAGGCAATATTGTAGGAAATTGAGAGGCCTGTGTAGCGTTGAGCAACTGGAAAGAGAGTCGCCACGATAGCAAAGAACGGACCCATATAGGCCGCCACGCACACCGTAATGAGGATTTGGGCTGTGACGATCAGTGCAAGATGACCGCTGCTTAGCCAAGAAAAGATCGGGACCGTGCCGAGAGCAAGACCCGCGGCGCCTGCGGCCAGTATCCATCGATGCCCGACTCGATCAGACAGCTTGCCCATGAACGGAATCAGCATCGCCAACAGAGCCATGCACATCGTGTTGATCAGCAGTGTCGTCCCCAGTGGAAGGTCGGTCACGTTGGTCAGATAAGTGGGGAGAAATACATAGAAGATGTAGAACGCGACGCCATGGAGCAGGACGAGGCCGATCACCTGTAGGAGCGGCATACGGTGCGATGCGAACAGCTCACGGACCGGTGAGGAAGATACCACACCGGCTTGTTGCAGCCGTTCAAAAGCCGGTGACTCGGGAATGCGCCGCCGTAGATACCAGCCGACCAACGCGATGACACTGCCGGCCACGAACGGAATGCGCCATCCCCATTCCGCGAGCGCCTCCGATGAGAGGCTCGCCGTCGTCAATGTGCCGACAGCGGAGCCCAACAGCGCGCCGATCTGTGCGCTGAACCCCGCCCAACTACCGATGTAGCCTCGCTCAGTCGGTGCAGCATGCTCAATCAGGAAGGTAACGGACCCGGTGAATTCTCCACCGACCGATAGACCTTGAAGAAAACGCAGAACTGTGAGTGCGAGCGGTGCAGCAAGACCGATCTGCACATAGGTCGGCAATAGGCCGACCAAGCAGGTCGGAAATGCCATCAAGATAATGGACCAGGCCAAGGCTGCTCGTCGTCCCCTCGTATCACCCCAGTATCCGAACAGCAGCGCACCCAGTGGTCTGGCAAGAAAACCGACGGCAAAGACACCGAACGTGGCGATTAATGACAACGACGGATCCGAAGCGGGAAAAAAGAGACGAGACAAGACCGGTGCGAAGTATCCAAAGAGGGCAAAGTCATACCACTCCAGCACATTCCCGATCGCGCCGGCCAAGACCGTCTTCCATAATGCTTTCGGTCCGTCCGAACCCATGAGACGCATCCTCGTACAACAATGCCAAGTTGCGCGGCCACCATACCATGAATGAATATCGGTGCGCCTGAGGTTCCTGTTTCCTACGAGTGATGAAATGAGCGCAGGATCTTTCTACTTAGGCGCTTGTGATGGCAGCGTGTTCGGCGATTGGAATGTGCGATTGCAACGATTCCCCGTCCCATTAGAATTCACCGCCACTCAACAGCCCCAAACCCGGTCTTGCCGAGAAAGACATACATGAGGCTGATGGTTTCGACGGTCTGATCGCGGAATTCGACATTGGGATAGCGGGCATCGCGGTGCGAGACGGCATAGCGGAGCGCCACGCCGTGCGAGCCAAGAATCCGAAACGTCAAGGATGTTTCACCACGCAGGATGTTCTCTTGTCCATGAGGCTCTGCAGACAACAGACCGCTGATATAGTATTCACGTCCGGTGAAATCGAGCATCGCACGATCCCCGAAGATCAGCCGCAGAGCGAGGAGCCCTTGACCTGTCGTTCCATAGTGGTAGTCACGTTCATCGGTACGCTGAATGCTGCCGGCTGCGCCATAGCCGGGACCGGCAAGCGCCACGCCTTGAAGAGCGATCGAACGTGAAAGCCAGGATTGCCAGATGGTGCCGAGCGAAAGCGCGACGCTGGAGACCCGGAACACTTGCGGTGAAATATAGTCATAACTGCCGAACAGACCCCACGCTCCACGGGTCGTCTCGCCAAGCGCATAGGTGTTTCCCATCAACAAGCCGCGTGTATTGATGCTTTCCAGCGTATTGGTCGTGACCGCCGTGACATGAAAGTCAAAATAGTCGAACGGACGTGCGTAGCGATAGCCCGGCTTACCGGGCAACCCGTACGTAAACGTGACATCTCCAATAACGCCGTGCTCGCGAACGCCCGATGGAACGTTGTGACTGCTCGTTGAGACTATGCCGCCGAGTCGCAGGCGCAAGAATGTGGCAGGTTGGCGGCTCGGGAAGACCGTATCGAACTGTTCACCGAACATCAGACGGTTGAACCCCATAGAAGGTGACAGCACCGCTGCGCCAAGTTCTCGCCAAAAGCCGGGCCTTCCCTCGTCGGTTTCGAGTAACAGACTGGCCATGCGAAAGAGCGGTTCTCCCAGCAATGTTCCACCAATAGGAGTGGCGATCATGTCGTTGATCGATGGTGACGATGTCTCGCCCGCAATTTCCCAAAAGAAGCTCCCGGCAGAACTATAGAGCAATGATTCCCAGAAGCTGAGACCGGCCGATCGGGCGAGTCCGTAATACACACTGCCGCCGTACGGATGCAGGAATTGATTGACGGAAAACTGATCGTTATCCAGAACCCATTTGGAATCGGTGAGATGTTGCCGGATCGTATCTCCATCGGTACGATAGGCGCTCTTGGGATCGGTAAAATGTCGGTCGTATTGATTGAGGAGGAAGAGGTAGGCCAAAACCTCGCCCGCGGGAATGAGGTAAATGCGACCAGCCCCGGTTTCCCAATTGAGAACCGTGCTCCCACTGTTGAGAGTCGTCAGATGGCCATGCGTCTCTCGATCGGGAAGGGTCGGACCGATCAGCGCATCTGTTTGGCTTTCCTTGGATTGCGAAATGGAGACATCAGCCGAACCGATACTCGGCGTGAGAAGCGCCAAGGTCAGAGCGGCTGACAACAAACGATCCATGCTTCCATGAGTGGATAATACACTAAGTTCTATAAGTACTCAGCATTCCCCTAGGTCTGAACACCCTCTTGGTACCAAGCGAATCGGCTCAACGATGGATACTGGTGGGAATCGACCCGGCCGCCAACATCTCAAAGCTACGTTGCATGGCCCTGACTTTCGTGAGGTAAACTTTCACCTCGTGGTCACCGCAGCGCTGATTGATCAGGAGACGAAAGTTCCGCCTTGCATAGTCACGGCCCGCCCCGGCGCCGCAGAGATGGATGACTGCGGCCAGGTCCTGCTTCTGTTGGAACGTCGCCGGTCGTTCTCCGACCGCCTTTGCTACGTGACGGTCGAGGTACGCGGCGGTCAGCTCGATCGCGTGGCCTGGGATGACTCTGGTGTAGAGACTGTTGAACCAACAAGAGTTGAAGTTGTGCCATGGCCCGTCCTCGACGACCACATGGTTGTGGATACAGTAGCGTTTCCCTTCTTGAAACGTGCCGTCGGTGATTTGGAGCATGCCGACTGCGGTCGAGGCCGGTTGGTACCACTCTAGGGGATTCGACGAAACGAAACGCCACCGCCAGTAGGTTCGCGCCACGGGATTACCGGAGCCCTCGGCTTGAGCCAAGGCCGCGAGCAGTTCGGGTGTAATAACGGTTGTCGAATGTACCTCAAACAACTCACCGTATTCTCGCCATGTTTCGCGGGGGCTCTTGGTGAGCGCATTCTCCACGGGAAAGAACAATTCCGTCGGTTTGTAGAACGTGTGATAAGCCCAATTGATACCCAACAAGACCACGAAGAGAAGGGCGGCACTGATTCCCAGCCGCATCGCGGGTGGCGTTCGACCGACGGCCCGGAAAAACAAACAGAGATTCTGCCACCGCCGATGAGCGAAGCGCGCCATCGACCTCACTGGATGGGGATGGCGGGAGCGAGGACTGGTGTGGCGGCGACGGCGCATGTGGGCAGAGTACCAGAAAACAAATGCATTCTTCCGATCAGAGATTATATGAGAGATTATATGATGGATGTACGCAACGGTTCTGTGAGACGTGGAATGTGTGAAGGATCTTGCATTGCAGCCTGGACAGGCTCAAAATGGCCACGTAACAATACTCACATCATTCACGATGAGTAAGAGAGACTCTGGGAGGCTTGCATGCAACGACTTGTGGTGCTGAGCGTCGTGCTGGTGGGGCTTTTTATATACTCCTTTGCGTTCTCGCAATCATTCACCGACAAGGCCAAGAAGGACAGTGCCGTCGACATGAGTGACGAGGACCCTGCGATGCAGAAAGCCATGGAACGTGCCCGGACGGGCTTGGAAGCTTTTCTTCGAAAAGCCGGATCGCCGCCGACCAACACCGACCAGTATTCGGTCAAGGTCAGAGTGAGCGAAGGTGACAAACAAGAATATCTGTGGGTCTCCAACCTGAAAGCACAGGGAGATCTCTGGTCTGGACGGATCGACAACCTCCCGATAATCCGTTCAGTCAAGAAGGGACAGTCGTACTCATTCGCCAAGACGGAGATCGTCGATTGGACGTATCTCGATAGGAGTAAAAAGAAGGTTTTCGGAAATTTCACCACATGTGCGATCCTCACCAAGGAGCCGCCGAGTGTCGCAGAAGCGATTCAAAAGCAATATGGCCTCGAATGCGATCGTTGATGTCGCAGGTCGAAAATTTCTGAACACTTTCATCGTCTCCGATTAACAGGTCAGCTCCGTTAACCGACTTCCCGCTGATCCCTTCCTCAAGCCGTGCCACGCTTCTTTACAGGTAAATCTGTCCCAGAATTCAGGGATGAGAGGTCCGCAAGTCGTAGATGTTGTGGCAGCGTCGCGTACCCGCTCAGTGGTAGGTTCGACCATCCATCTTTCCTGCCTGAATGGTTGGTGACACCGATTCTCCGACTTGAACGAACTCTAGAACGGGTGGGTTGGCTGCTCGCCTTTCGGATGCTCGTGATGATCGAGCGTTGAGCATAGAGTCGGATCGGCATCGATCCCGCGCACTGCCGTGTGACCATCGGATGCTTGCAAGGTAGAAGAGGCCGCCTCTATAATGCACCGCGCCGTTGAGTTGAATAGGGACTGTAACTATCTGGAGGAAATATAGCGATCATGAGCGAGCGAACATTGGCCATCATCAAGCCGGACGCAGTCAAGAAAAACGTCATCGGAGACATTATTCATCGGTATGAGCAAGCGGGATTGAAGCCAGTCGCGATCAAGATGATTCACATGTCTCAGTCGGTTGCGGAGGGGTTCTATGCCGTGCACAAAGCGCGCCCTTTTTTCGGGAGTCTCTGCACCTTCATGTCTTCCGGACCTGCGGTCATCCTCGTGTTGCAGGGTGACCATGCCATCAAGAAGAATCGCGAGCTGATGGGGGCGACCGACCCGGCGAAAGCTGATGTCGGGACTATCCGCAAAGCGCACGGAACGAATATCGAATTCAACGCCGTGCATGGTTCCGACTCGTCGGAAACCGCGCAATTCGAGGTTGGATATTTCTTTCCCGGTATGGAGATTTTCCGCTGACCTTCCTGTGTTGGAGAGCGAGGATCTCCGCTCTCCTCACTCCGACCAGTACCGTTGAGGAGGAACAGCGCTGGTGTCGTTCCTGGGGTTTCTGTTTACCGACACCTCTTCGGAATAGACCAGTTCAGGCTTGATGGTCTACGATCTTTCCCTTCGACTCTGGCCCAGATCGTTCCTTGACAACGCCGGTCGGCCCCAACTACCATCCGAACAATCTCCCAGGGTAAGGTTGAGGCTGAGCAGCGGGTTGCCTTTTCCTTTCCTTAACCTCAACCTCCAACACTGATTTTCCCGAACGGAGCCGACATGATTCCATCCGATTTGCGATTTCACAAAGAGCATGAGTGGGTTCGCCTCGATGGGAAGCGAGCGACTGTAGGTATCAGCGACTTTGCGCAGGATGCCTTAGGCGATATCGTTTTTCTGGAATTGCCGAAAGTGGGCGTCTCGGTCAAAGTCGGCCAACAGATCGGTGAAGTCGAGTCGACGAAAACGACGTCTACGATTTATACACCGGTGAGTGGAACGGTAAGCCAGATTAACACCGATTTGAAAGATCATCCTGAAGTGGTGAATTCCGACCCCTACGGCAAGGGTTGGATCGCCGTGATCGAGCTTGCTGATTCTGGGGAAGTCGATCAACTCATGACAGCCTCGCAATACGAAGTCTTCCTTGCCAGCCAGAAGAAAGGTTGAGGATTAGGTTGAGATTGAGTATTGGAAGTTTCTTTCATAACTCATAACCTCGACCTATGCTTCAACCTTTTGCTATGTCCGACTCAAACAAACATCGCGATTCTCTGTCCTGGACCAGGCGGATATGTTGTGGCTGGGATGATCCATGCCCGTCCGACGCGTGCTGAAGGTAAAGGTATAGGAGGTAGGATGGAAGCGATGGAGGACGTCGGGATCTTCGGCATTCGCTTTATTCGGAAGAGGGTAGATGCGTGATGAAATCCCTGCTTCTGAAACTCGGTATGTTGGCCATAACGATCGGTGTGGTTATCTGGGTCAGATGGGTTCCACAACCGCCGGTTCAAATCATCTCATCGACGCCCGGGACGCAGGTCGTCTCTTCTCGGACTACCGAATTAGAAGAGCGTGAAAGCCGTCTGCCGGCTCATCTAGTCGGAGCGTACAGAGTCCGCACGTTAAGGCCGTCGCACAGACGGAGCCGTCAAAAACGGCGGTTTATTCACGACTCGACCTGAACCGTGCAAGTGTCGGTGAGCTGGAGTCGTTGCCAGGGATCGGAACGGTGCTGGCTCAACGTGTGATTGCTTTTCGAGAATCAGTCGGACGATTTCAGAAGATCGAAGACCTTCGTGGAGTCAAAGGGATCGGCGCCAAAAAATTCGAGCGCCTCAAATCCTTTGTGATGGTCTCGGCGAATTCCTTACAAGCGGCGGAGCCGCAGGGGTTATGACAAACATACGCCAACAGCTAGATTTGATTCAGCGTGGGGCGGTTGAGGTGATTCAGCAAGTCGAGTTGGAAGCGAAGCTCAAGCGGGCGATCGCGGAGAGTCGCCCCTTACGCGTCAAGGCGGGATTCGATCCGACGGCGCCGGATCTCCATCTAGGACATACGGTCCTGATTCATAAATTGAAGCACTTCCAAGATCTCGGCCACCAAGTCATCTTCCTCATCGGTGATTTCACCGGCATGATCGGTGATCCAACCGGCGTATCCGAGACTCGTAAAGCATTGACCAAGGAACAGGTGCTGGACAATGCCACGACCTATCAGCGACAGGTCTTCAAGATTCTCGACCCGGCGAAGACTCTGGTTGAGTTCAATAGTCGATGGATGAAGGACATGTCTGCAGAAGGGGTCATTCAGCTGGCCGCGCACTATCGGGTCGCACGAATGATGGAGCGAGACGACTTCCATAAGCGCTATCATGAGCAGAAGCCCATCAGTGTCCATGAGTTCTTGTATCCCTTGGTACAAGGCTACGATTCCGTCGTTCTTAAGGCCGATGTAGAACTGGGAGGGACGGATCAAAAATTCAACTTGCTGATCGGGCGCGAGTTACAACGGGACTACGGCCAGGAATCGCAGGTCGTGATTACGATGCCGTTGCTCGAAGGCACGGACGGCGTCAAGAAGATGAGCAAGAGCGTCGGCAATTACATCGCCTTAGAAGACAAGCCGGGAGAGATGTTCGGAAAAGTCATGTCGATCAGCGACACACTGATGTATCGATACTATGAATTGCTCACGACGGAAGATCTTGGTCGCGCCAAAACGCTCCATCCAATGGAAGCCAAACAGGCGCTCGCCCAGTTGATCGTTGAGCGTTATCACGGAACGGAAGCCGGGCAGCAGGCGAGAGTTGAGTTTCAGCAGAAATTTCAAGCCAAGGAGTTCCCAGATAAACCGGATGCGCATGTAGTATTGCAGTTGGACGATATGCTGGAGAAGGATATTCGAGGGGGTGGTCACATCAGGCTCGCGAAATTAATCTCAAAAACGGGTTTGATTTCTAGCGGCAGCGAAGCAAGACGACTGATCATTCAAGGTGGAATTGAGGTAGACGGCGTGAAGGAAACAAATCCCGATCAGTTAATCTCGTTTGAACCTCATCAACGCCGCCGTCTTAAGGTTGGGAAGAAAAAGTTCGCTATTACGGAATTTCGATCTTAAAGCGAAAGAGTCGCTTCCTTGACTTGTAATGGAAAGCCAGCGTACGATCCGTTGCAGCGAGCGGGCGTAGCTCAGTGGTAGAGTCCTAGCTTCCCAAGCTAGTTGTCGTGGGTTCAAATCCCATCGCCCGCTCCAAATTTTCAAGTGCTTTGCGCACAGTTTCCGCCGCCATAATTTTATCCGCCACGGTTTTGGTCACGGTTCAGTTGGAAATCTGATCATCTCGCTCAATTTCGAACCAGCTGTTAGAGTTCAACTTGTGATTCCCCGTAGCTTGCTACGGGGACAATCTTTTCTGGTACCCTCTGGCGTATGGCGGACCAGAGGGACGAAGCAGTTAGAAAGGGCGCTCACTGTGCGTGGCAAATCCA